>VTLG01009569.1_pt1 | contig 26846 bp, 33 predicted proteins | sample 4694571 | NCBI WGS metagenome assembly VTLG01 (sample SAMN12604809, study PRJNA352737) | marine metagenome | biome: ENVO:00000447; feature: ENVO:00000209|ENVO:00000569|ENVO:01000036; material: ENVO:00002151; isolation source: viral sequences binned using virsorter ...
AAATTAATAGAAGGCAAAGGATGTACTGTAGTTTTTAGAGCAGGAGAAGATGTAAGGTGTCAACATTATTGCCGAGTAAATTCTTTTTGTGATTACTTTAAGGAGAAAAGTGTTGAGTTCTAGTGCTAATCTCTTAGCTTTCTGCGTTATCAAACCAATGTTTAATCAAACTCAACAACCTCTTCTATTATTTCATTTTAAAAAGAAAAAGTCAAGGAGGTATTATGCGTAATTTTATGAACATTATGACAGATGATGGACAAGATGTTATGTTGAAAGCAGATAATTTTAAATCAGTTGCTGAATACATTGGCTATATGTTTAACAATGCTGACAAATTTATAGCAACAAAAAAATTAACTGACAGTCAATTACATAATCTTGAACAATTATTAGTTTTCGCATACAATTTAGGATATGGACATGGACAAGATTACATGGATGGTAAGCGACCACAAGACGCACCATTACCATTTTTCCAAGAACAGTATGGCGAATACGGAGGAGAATAAATGACAAATTTTGTTAATGCACTTGCAAAAGATATTATGTTTGCTGTTAGATCAGAAAATATATGTCATGCAAAATTAAATGACAAACAACAATATGATCTTGCACAAGAAAAAATTAAAAACTTAGTTCAAAAAAGATTGTTGACTTTGTTTGAAGAACTAAATCCACCACACAAACCTGTTGATTAATGAATTTAGATTATATACAAAAATATCAATTAGAAGAATGGCAAGAAAACAATCCTTCAGTTGAAGATGATATTGGAAATTCTTGGTACATTTGTCCTAATTGTGGATACGATCTTTCTTTAATTTTAATTAACGACATTGATTATGTTTGGTGTGAAAATTATTGTTTTGAAAAAGATTTTAACTTAGATGCCTTATTGCTTTATGTGGATAACTTGTGTTAAACTATTGTTGTGAATAAAAAAGTCTTAGTTATCAGCGACTTACACATACCTTATCACCACAAAGATTCGTTTGCTTTTTTATCTGCTATCAAAAAAGAATTTAAACCAGACACAATTATTAACATTGGAGATCTGTTAGATTTTCATGCTATCAATATGCATGACCATGATCCTGACTTGCCATCTCCAGGAGATGAGCTTAGTCTTGCTCGTAACTACATTAAAGAATTAGAATCTATGTTTCCAAAAGTTGTGGAAGTAGAATCAAATCATTCATCTATGGTATTTCGTAGAGCTATAAAAAATGGTATGAGCAGAGAATTTTTAAAAGACTATGGGGATTTTCTTGGCACTAAGAAATGGGAATGGGTAGATGATCTTACAATTACTTTATCTAATGGCAGAAGATGTTTGTTTACACATGGCAAGGCAGCAGATGTATTAAAGGTATCACAAACTATGGGAATGAATACAGTACAAGGGCATTATCATACCAAGTTTCTTATATCTTGGTGGGCTAATCCTGATAATTTATTTTTTGGAATGAACGTAGGATGCCTTATAAATCAAAAGTCTTTAGCATTTGCTTATGCAAGAAACTTTAAAACTAGATTCATACTAGGGTGTGGCATTATATTGGATGGCATCCCACGACTACTACCAATGGTGTTAGATGATGATGGTAACTGGATTAAGAAGTTAGTTTAAATCCAATATAGCAAATACGAATATATAAAAAACGCACCAGCAACATATAACTTTTGAATAATAGAAAAATTTTTCCAAGCAGCTTTAGCTGATTTCCAGAAATGTTTTTTAAGTGCATCTCCAATAACTTCAGCAGCATCTTCAGAAAACTCTTTCAGTTCTTCTTTGATCTTATCTTTATCTAAACTCATGTGTCCTCCTTAATATTTTAATGGATTTTGTACTGTAACTTTAAACTCATTAAATCTAGTTTCAAGAACTTCAAGTCTTTTATCTTGTATGTTAAGTTGTTTATTTAGTTCTTTTATTTTTTTAGTGCTAGTAGATTGTTCAAGCTCATCAAGTCTATTGTTAAATACACCCCAAGCATAGAACCCACCACCTAACGTAGATACTATCCCAACTAATACTGCATATTTTTTTAATGTTTCTACTACATCCATGTTAAGACTCCATTAATTTAATATATTTATCTGCTAATTCACGTTTGTTTTCCATAATTATAAAACCTTTTGTTATGTTGTTTATATCTGCTTCTGTATATTTATCTTTTATTCCTGCGTATTGTTGAACAACTTTTAAATATTGACCTGTGTCATTTTCACTTGGTGGTGCATATTGATTTATCATAGCTGCAAGATCACCATTAAATCTTTTTAATTTAGTAGTTAAATCCATTTTTAATGCTCTTATGCCTAATTGTGGTGTTGCAAACTTAGCAAATCTTTTATTTTCTCCGTACCCTTCACCTTTTATTTCTCCATCAAATCCAATACCTGCTTCAATATTTCCAGGATTATTAAATTGACTTATACTAAAATCTGTATCCATTGAATCATTTAATATAGTAGAGTTAGTTTCTTTTTCTTCTTCTGGTTCTTTAGGTATTAAATCACTCATAAAACTTTCTTGCATATTAAAAACCTCGTAATTTTTTTAGTTCACGTTCAGCTTGTTGTCTTTTAAATGTAGCTTCACGCAAATCATTTTGATATTTTAATACAGGATCATTCATTGTAATCTGTGCTACCCTGTTATCCTTTGTATATATATCTACCATATATTCATCTAATAATACCACATCTTTATAGGTTTTGTTCTCATAAATTTGTCTATTATCGTACATTTCATTGTTCTTATTAGTATATTGACCAAGGTTTACTTGTGTTTTAGTCATAGCTTTTGCAGCAATAATACTAACAGCTTGTAATTGTTGCTCAACTGATTTAACTCTAGTTTTAACTTGTGCTTCTACGTTAGCTACATCTACTGAAAATTCTTTAATAACAGGTTTTTCTGCTACTATATCTTCAGGTTCTTCTGTAACTGTAGGCACATCTTCTTCAACAATTTCTTCTTCCTGTGCTATGGTCGACTCCACTTCAGGTTCTGATTCAACTTCTTCCACCTCGGTACTGGCAGTTGTTGTAGGTTCGTTTTCCATGACCTCTTCTTCAAGCTCAATAGCTTGTGCAATCTCTGGTTCAATTTCTTCTGGTTCATTATTTGTACTCTCCAAAGGTTCTTCGACTATTTCTGGACCACCAAAGACCTGTAAAATTTCTATTTCTTCAAACTCTTCTTCTAACTCTTCTAATGTTTCTAACTCTAATGATTCCTCTTCTTCTAATACAAACAGTTCTTCTAAAAATTCTTCCTCAAATACAGGTGGCAATACAACAACTGTAGGTGGCTCTATAACAGGTTCAGTAAACTCTTCTTCCCATCTTATAAACTCATCTAATACTTCTTCTATCTCTTCAATTGTTTCTGCTTGTAATACTATATTATCATATGTCATAGTCAACTTAGCACCAAGCAAATTAGGTCCACCAAGATTAGTGCCGTAAGTATCATAACCTACATCAACTCCTTCCCATGCCCAGTAAAACTGATTGCTGCCTGTACCTGTATGTATAACAGTATCAGTATATTTGTATGCATTACTACCATACCCTGCATCATTGTTACGCACTTGGTTTACAGTTGCTAGTACATTACCACTTTCATCTAGTATGCTAACAGTAGTAGTATATGTATCTTGTCCTGGTTTAGCTTGACCACATTGCCAGTTAGATCCTTGGTACTCACAGTTTTGTACTACAGTTGTAGAGTTAAGTGTAACCCCGTTGTTTAGTTTATCTTGTGTAGTTGTGTCATCTCCTGTAGTTATACCAACAAGTGATCCAGTAACATTAATACCACCAGTACCTGTAGTTTCTATTTCTTGACCCCAGTTTTTTATGTTACCTGTTGTGTTAAATCCATTAGTTGTTACATTAGGAATAGATGTATCTACATTCTGATAGTTACTAGCATTGTTAGTTCCGTTAGGTAACAAGTTACCAGTAGTTATATCTTCAGCAAAACAAGCCCAAGCTATTACCATAAAACTAATAAGAAAATAAAACCAACCGAGATAATTAATTTTCATCATCATCATCGCCATACAATTCAAATTCTGTATTGACTCGTTTCTCTAACACCTTATTTAATCTAGCATCTATAGCTCTTCTTCTTCTTAAATTTTTTGTATACTCTTGGTAGTCAGGTCTTTCAATATCATATTTTTCCCATTGAGCTTTTGCTGCTGCACCAATCTGTCCTTCAAATGGACATGGTGTACCTGCATGATGCATAGCACTAAAAATTCTATCGTCTTGACATAGTATAGCTATAGCTGCAACTCTCATATTAAAATCGTACAACAACTTACCTAGTTTCATTCTTTCACAATTTTCATCTGTAAAATATGTACCACCAGCAACACCAAACCCAGTTACTTGTACTGCACCACTAACACCAATAGTACACAGATCTTGTGAATAAGAACTCATGCTTGGTGCGTTTGCTGTACCTACAGGAATCTGCTGTGTTTCAGAATTGTTATTGGTACTGTTATTGTGTGTGGTGGCATTAGTTGTGGTCGAAGTTGTGGTGTTTGTTTGACCATCGTTGTTGTTTGTAGTTGTGCTAGTATACCCACCACTTATAGTAGTGTTACTTCCACTTGTATTAGTTTGTGTTGCTGTTGAATTATCTGTTGCATTTACTACACTACCTACAGATAACAAGATGATCCATAACAACAATCCAAAAAAAATTGTTAGTGTTTCTTTCATTTCTTTCCAAACATACCTGCTGCTGGTTTAAGTCCATAGATAGCACCGAAGATACCTATAAGTAACCATTGATACCATTGTGGTAAAGCATTAAAGTATGCAAAGAATAAATCTAGTTTAGCTTTTGTGTCTGCATCTCCAAAGAATACAGAATATCCTAATACTAATAATGGCAATGATACAACTATTAATACAAACTCATCCTTCCATCCTTCAGCATTATCATTTCTTACTTGTGCTTGGTATTCTATTTCGCCTTGTGCCATACGATATGCATGGTTTCTTTCTGCCATAGCTGCATATCTTTTAGTTTCTTGTCGTTGCTGCATAACACTACCAATAGTTTTAACAGCACTAAATACTAGACCAAGACCAAACATTAGTTAGTTCCTTTGCCTTCGCAATCGCATTGGTCTTTTTCTTCTTCGCAATCACATATTTGTTCGTTCATTTTATTACATACTCCCTGATAACTACAATCATTTGTGTCATCATCATAAAACCTACACCCCACATTATTCTTCTTACATTTTTTAGATCTTCTTCAATGTGTTTTAGATGATTAGTTTTAATTATCTCAATGTGTGAATTAATCATTTTGATGTCGCCTTTGATCTTGGCTAGTTCAACATTTAATTCATGCACATTTAACATCATTATTAATCTGCTTCAGCAATAGTATTACCTGCTGCTACCCATTCTTGTATTTTTTGATAATCTCTGTTTGTTGGGTCTAATGGTACATATTTATTACCATTCATTAAATAACCTGTTAAAGTGTTATTTGCATCTCTCATGTTTACTACTGTTTCAATCATTTATAACTCCGCTTCAAAATAAAAGTAAGCCTGGTATCCATCATCTGCTGTAAGACCTGCATCAAAATCATAAGCAAACCTATAACTATTAGCATCTCCAAAACTACCATTAGGAACAAAAGTTGGTGTAGCAGCAGTAGCTACATTATAAATATCATTAGCTGTTCCACCTTCGGCATACTCATGTGATATTGTTGGACTTGTTCTCATGGTAGTTGGATAGTTAATATTAAATATACACGTTGTAGCACTTGATGTCATAAAAGCATATAGACCTCTATGATAATATCTTTGACATTGTGATAGTGTTGCAGCATGGGTTTCTCGTTTAAAAGGGTTTGCTGTTGCACCAGGTTCTAATTGTACGTCTGCAATGTATAAGAAATCACCTGCGTCTGTATCTGTTACATCTGACCAAATAAATACTGCAACATTATTAGTACCAGAAGTATCTACTGATATATTTTCTATTTTATATCTAACCCATGAAGTTGTTACACTCAAATTACTAGGTGTGTTTTCATAAGTCCAGCTTGTTGCCAATGTTGGATCAGTACCTTCTGCGTTCCAAGCATTTACTACATCACTTGTTACACTATCTGCTGTTCCACTCCATGCTATTACAGCAGCTTTTACGTTATCTAGTTTACCACTACCAGCAACCTTTGCTTTGAATGAAAGACTTACAGGACTAGTTCCTATATCTCCAAGCTGTCCACAATTTATTTGTTCTATTATTTGTACTATACCAAATTTTTTATCAACTGTTTCTACATCTAATCCAATAGAATAAATACCAGTATCTACATCTCCAGCAGCACGAGTTACATCGACAATATCATTCCCATCTGATAACAGTACCCATCTCGATGCTGTGCAAGTATCATCATTATTACTTCCAGAAGTAAAACTTGTACCTCTTTGCCAACATGAAAAATCTCCATTTATTATTCCATTGTAACTTGCATTTGAAGGTTGAGCATCAACGTATGCTTTAATAGATTGTTGCGTAGCTAACATAGTAGCAGAGTTACTAGCCATGTTATCTTCATCTTTACAATCTGTTACGTTAGCTGTACTTGGAAAATCTATTCCTCTACTGTTTAAATCTAAATCTCCACCAAGCTGTGGTGTTGCATCATTAACTAAATCTGTTGATCCTGCATCTGCTCCACTATAACTAAAGTGTACTCCTACTCCATCATTGTCAGAAAATGAACCAGAACTTACAACGTGTGTAACTGGTACTTTTGTGTATCCACTTGCATCTGTTACACCACCAGAAATTTTAAATGTAGCATATGTACTTGGTGTTCCTTCTTTAGTTATTGTAACAATACCTCTGGCTACAGAGTTAGATACATCATCCCAGCTTTGTACATATCCAGATATATCTGCACTTGCATCATCTGCATCATCTACATAAAGAATTGATACACTACTAAGTGTTCCATTGTTAAATGCAATCTTACCTGCTCCAGGGTCTGCATCAGATGTTGTACTTTCAAATGTCATTGACAGTTGTGAGTTTGTACCTGCTGCACCAGTAGAACCAGTAGAACCTGTACTACCTGTAGAACCTGTGCTACCTGTTGCACCAGTATCTCCCTTGTCACCTTGTCTTGTAAAGTGTACAGATACTATGTCACCAGCACTAAATGTATTGTTAGATACTAATGGTGTTACGGCTAATTTATTATATCCACTTGCATTTGTAGATGCACCTGTAATAGAAAATCTAGCATATGTTGTTGGGTCATCTGTATCTACTATGTGAACATATCCTTTAATTGTAGATGTGGAATCATCCCAAGTTAAAACATCTGTTGATGTTGTTGCACCATTAGTGTCATCGTCATCTATGTAAATTGCTGATGCTGAAGCATATGTGCCATTATTAAATCTGATCTCACCTGCACCTGGGTCGGCATCTGTAGTTGCTGTATCAAATACATAAAGATATCCAGGTACTGCACCATCGTTACCTGATTGTGTAAAGGTTATTGCAAGACTATCTCCTGCACTAAACGTATTATTAGATGCAACGTGAGCAACTGCTAGTTTGTTGTAACCAGATGCATCTGTTGCTGCACCATTAATTTTAAATCTAGCATAGGTAGTCTTATCGCTTATGTCAGTAAACTGAACATATCCTTTGTTTCCTGCTGTACTGTCATCCCATGTAATAGTATCTGTCTGGGTAGTTGCTCCATGCTGGTCAACATCATCTATATAAATAACTGTGACATTTGAATATGTGCCATTATTGAAAGCCACTTCCCCAGCTCCTGGGTCAGCATCACTTGTTCCTGAATCAAACTTATAAAAATATCCTGGGTTAACTCCATCTACACCATTTGCTATAAATGTTACCCATACTTTATCTGCATCTGTAAAAGTACCTGAACTATCTACATGAGCTAATGTAGCTTTACTATAACCAGAAGCATCTACTATTGCTGCTGTAATATTAAATACTGCCCATGTATTAAGTGTTCCTGCTTTTTGTACCCTTAATCTACCTCTATTAGTATAGTTGGTAGCATTGTCATCCCAAGACTGTACCCATGCAGATATATCTGTAGCATTGTATTCTACGTCATCTACATATGCTGCAGTTACTGATGCTATTGTAGTATTGTTAAACCTTATTTTACCAGCACCAGGGTCAGAATCAGTTGTTGTAGTTGAGTATGTCATTAATGCAGAATCGCCACCTTGTGGTAGGAAGTCTGCTATTGTAGTTAAATCTCCAGAAGTATCAAATCCTAATGCTCTACTAGCTCTATCTGCAGCACTTGAAGTAAATTCAGATGATGTAATAGTGTTAGTTCTTGATACTTTAAAAGACCTATCAACTTGTTCTTGTATTTCTTGTATAGCTGCAAGGTTCTTATCAAAAGCACTTTCAACAGAATCTGCAGTAAATGGGTCATTTTCTACAAGATCAAGTGTTTGTGTCTGTGTTGTAGCTCTTCTTATTACTACTGTTTCTGTAGCTGTAGGTATATCACTAGATTCAAAGACTACATTACCACCAGTTGCATTACCTGCACCAGTTACTGTATAATCAGTAGTAAGGGTTTTAACAGTTTCTACACCTAGAGCTGACCTTATAATAACCTGTAAATCTGCTGCTGCAGAGATTTTAAAGGCATATGCAAAGGTATCATTTGACCCGTCACCACTATAACTATTCTTAATTATTGTTGTTGATATTGCCATTTTATATTCCTCTATATTTTATCATTAAATTTGTTACTTTTCTACTTTTCCTTCTTTAATTATTTCTTTCATTGTTCTAATAGCTTTATTAGTTTCTTTTGCTAAATCTATCATTCCTCTATACAAATAATCTAATTGTTCTTTTTTAGCATTTGGTGATGGTAAAAAATCAGATACAAAAGTGCCATTTGTTACTATATCTTCAATCAATAACATTAAAGTTCTATTACTTATATATTCTGGAATTTTATATCCTTTTCTTAAAAAAGCATTTGCAGTTTCTTCAATATCTTCGTAATATTTATACAAACTTTTTATATCTTCAATTGCAGTTTCACTAAATACAGTATTGTCTGGTAAATTACGAATAATATTAATGTGTTTTTTTATATTTGCTATTTCTGGTACTGGCCCTGGAAATTCTGAATTACCTGTTAAAAATTGATATATTTGACCTTCTTCTGTTGCATAAATTTTATTTAATTCTTTTTCTAATCTATCTTCATCTAAAATTGTAGTTTTTAATCTGTTTATTGTTAGTTCTATTTGTTTAAATTGACTAAAAGTTTGCCACAATTTTGCAACATGAACAGATCCTGAACCTGGTTGTCTTATTACAAATGCTTTTACAAAAGGTATTGAATCTAAATTTTTAATCCAATCACTAGACCAAGGACTAGCTGGTGTATCAATTAATCCTGTTTTTTCTCCTATATAATCAGTAAGTTCTAAAAGTTGTCTACCTATTCCACCAGTCCATGCTTTTATAACATGATCTATTTTTGCAGGACTACCCAACGAACCAACTTTATAATCTTGCAAAGCATTTCCTATTGCAATTGAAAATTGCGAAGTATCTCTTCCGTATTCATATTCTGGCATTAATGAATTTTGAATTCCTGGAGGTACAACAGGTCTGTCATAATAAATACTTTTGTTAAACATTATTTCTCCAAAAGGACGAATAATGTCTGGTATTGGTATTAATCCAACACCTATAGATTTTAAATTAGACAAGAAAAAACTATTAACAACGTCTGGGTTAGAATTAAAAGCATGATCCATAATTCTTTCTGGCAACTTACCAAAAAGTAATCCCATTTCCCAAGGTATAGGTACAGATAAAAACCATTGATTTGTTTCTGCCATAGCACGTTGCATTGCTAATTTTTTTCCTTCTTCTGAATCTCCATATATTTCTAAATATTCATTATAAAGTTTTCTAGTAGTATTTTTGTTTATAGGTATATTCCAAAATAAATCTTTTTTCCATTGTGGCAATTGTTCATGCATAGGATCATCATGATTTTCAAACCAAAGATATATAGATGGAGCTGTAATCCAAAGAAGTCCAGAGGATAAAGTTTTTATTGGTCTATCTTTAAATGCTTCATACATTTTTTCATAACCTCTAAGTCGAGATGTATAAAAAGCACTAAATAAATTTACTGATTCTGCAGCATAACCTGCTTTGGCAAAATCAAACAAATCTCTTGATTCAAAACCAGCTTTTTTTAAAATTTCTCTGTTAGTCCAAGACCCAGGTTTTTTTAAATTTAATTTATTAAATTTTTTCTCAACATATAAAAACTCACCAAATTTAGCTGCTACTTCTGTTACTTCAGAAAGACTAGATAATTTTTCAACAAATTTATTTAATGGATTTTTATGTATTTGATTATGTAAAGTTCTATTTTGAAATTCAGCTTTTACACCTGGTTCACCATATTTATTAAAACTATTAAAAGTAGATTGTAAAGCTCCACTTCTTTGAAATCTTTCCCAAGCTGGTTTATCCCAAAAAATAGAACCTAATCCCTGAAATGTTCTTACAAAAGGTATAGCAAATCCATGTTTTGATACTATACTTGTAAGCCAACTATCTCTACCTAAATTTTTAACAGAATATATAGGGTCTAAAACAACACCAGCTCTTAATATTTTAGTAGGAGCTCTAAGAAGTGCTTGGCTCAACGCATTTTGAGCAATCATTGTAATTTTATTAGTTCCTGCAAATGGTTCAATTAAGTCTTTTGGAATTTCCCAAACTTGTCTTTTTCCGTTTCTGTAAACACTTATTTGATTTTCTTGCAATACATGACCATCTTTTCTAAATACACTAAATTTTTCTACACCTATTTTTTGAATTTCTTTTAAAGGAACACCTAAATTTTCTGCTACTTCTTTAGCAGAAATTTCTATTTTTTTTGCTTTGTTAGTAACATTTTTAATTCCAAGTTCTTTCGCTAAAACTGGATTAGTTTCAACCATTTCAAAAAATTTAGTTAAAGCTGCATTTTTTTCAGCTAACATTAAATAATATGGAGTATTTGTATAAATAGAATCTATAGGATCTAAAATATCTCCTTCTTTAAATCCTTTATATTTTTTTAATCCTGTAACTCTTCCTTTGCCACTTTTAGGAGTTTGTCCAAATTCTGCTGCATCTTTTTCATTTAATTTTCTAAAAGGTATATAATCTTTATTAGCTTCTTCTATAACTTTTCGAGTAGCTTTATCTAAAATTCCAGCATCTTGTAAATAATCTAATTGTCTTTTTTGATACTCTCTTAATTCTTTAGAAATAGTTTCATATTTATCTCTCCAAAGTATTACATCATTTTGTGCTTTAGTTTTATCAAAAGGTACTTCTAAACCTCTTTTATTAAGTTCTAAAACTCTTTTACCAATTAAATAATCTATTAATTGATTATATTCTTTTTCTGTTTTTATAGATTCTAAAATTTTGTTTAACCCTTTTCCTGTTGAAACTCCAGGTTCATTAAATCTACTTGGTCCTTTTTCAAACCAAACAGCAGCACTTGCAATTTCACCTGGTAATGCTCTTATCATTTCATAGGGATTCATTTTACTATTAGGGTCTGCTTTGTAAAATTGATTAACTATTTTTTTAATAGGAAGTAATTGGTCAAACCAAAAATATGTTAAATTATCTTTTGCAGCTTCCCAACCATTAACTTTTGTAGCAGATTTTGTAATTGCTTTTTTAACTTTACCTGAAATTGTTTGGTCTACACTTGTTATTGTTGATTCTAATTTTTCTATTTTTGTATCTAAAAATCTACTAACCTCTATAAATTTGCCTTCTTGAGTTAAAAGTAATTTTGTTTCAGGCATAAGATCAATGTCTTTTGCACCCAAAGGTTCTGGTTTTTCAGAAGGAAATTTTTCTGTTCTCCATTTTTTTAAATTAATACTAACTGTGTCTGCTACTTTTGTAGGGTCAAGATTAAATCTTAAAACTGCTGTTGCCGAATCAATTCCTTCTTCTGCTGCAATTTTAGTTGCTTTTTTTTGTCCTATTTTTCCAAGGTTAAAAGCTCCAAACAAAAGAAAATTGTTTATTAAATCATCTGAATTAGAAAATTCTCCATTTAAAACACGACCCATTCCTTCAAATGCTGCTTGTTGTGTTAAAGTATTTGCAAAAAATCCTGTAGGTTGCAAACCTATTTTTCCTAATAAACCTGGAAAAGCTAAAGTTGTACCTAATTGTAGTCCAGCTTTTGCTGCATTTTTAAAACCTGTATCTATAAATATTTCCCACCATTCTTCAAAAGTATCTACTTGACCTTTTTTTAATGCTTCTAAATACATTTCTTTTATTTTTTCATTAAAAAAAGCACCTGAAAAACCAATAGTAAATGGATTAGGTAATAATGCTGCAGGTATTGCACCTATTGCAAAAGTTGGAATATCACCAGTAATAGTACCAAGAGTTTGTACAAATCTTTCTGCTATTCCTGTATCTTGTAATTCTGTATTAAATGCTTTTTGCCAATGTTGCCCTATTGATTTATTAAAATAATATTGGCTCATTAAATTTGCATTAGATTGTCCAAGACCTTTTGCCCAATATTCACCAAATTCAGCTTTTTCTCCAACTAAAGAATTACTTACACTAGACCAAAACCCACTTGATTTTTTTTCAATTTCTTTTCTGTTTAAATCAACTTGTGATGCAATTGAATATCCATTTGAATCTACGTTATTGTTGTAAGTAGGATTTGAAAATTTATCTACTTCTATTTCTTTAACAAAAGGATCTGTTACAGAACCAGTAGGTATGTTTTTAACAAAAGGATCAATAACTGCCATTATGGAGTATTCCAACTTGATGGTAAATCTTTACCAGGATATTTTTGTTTAAAATATTTTATATATTCTTGTTTTTCATTATCAAGTAAAGTATCCCATGGTAATTTGTTTCCAATTTCTAATGCTTCTTGATAAGTAGGAATAAGAGGTGATGTTGTAAAACTATTGCTTCTTGCTATTGATGCTGCTTCTGCTTCTGCGTCTGAATCGTGAACACTTACTGCTTCAATCTTTCCATCTCTATACATATCTTGTATTTGTATTTCGGTAAAAATTTGACCATTGTGTATGCTAGGAACAACTACCCATTTTTTAGTTTTTTTGTCTTGAAAATGTATAGACATTTCAGAAACTTCAAGTTTTTGTTGAGTTGTTGGGTCAAAATAACTGTATACAAATTTACCTGTTTGGTCTACTTTAGCAATTGGATCTCCTAAATCTATACCTTGAATTTGTTGTTCTGCTGGTGGTTTAACTACATCTGCATTAACTAAATCATTTATTTGTTGACTTTTAGGAACTATATATTTATCAATAACCATTTGGTCGTAATCAAAAATATAATTTGGATTTTTTGTTACTCCATCTTCTAAATATTCTGTTGTTAATTGAGTAGTTGATAATCCTCTAGCTAATCCATCTTCAAATTCTTTTCTTTTTTCTTGTAAAAAAAGATGATATCTTTCAACTGATGCAGGACTTTTAAAACTAGTACCCATAACTTTACCTTTAAAACTTTTTGCTCTATTCATAAATATGTCATTAGCTTTTTGTACAGATATAAATTCTTTTTCACTCCGTATTTTTGTTTCAAATAGTTTAATTATTTCTTCTTTCATTGGAATCGATAATCTTGGATCACTTAAAACAGTATATTTTTTGTGCAATTCTCCTGTTTTACCTGCAGTTCCTGGGTCGAATAAATTAGATTGTTCAGCAATTCTATTTAACAAAGTATTTGGTACAAGGTTGCCTTCTGTGCCAAGAAATAAACTATATTCATCAAGGAGAGTTCGAGGACCTTTTCCTTGTAAAATTAATTCATACAAAGCCAAACCAAAACCTAAATCTTCATCTACTGTTGGGTCTTTACTAATTTTTTTGTTACGCAAACCAATTAATGATTCTATTTGATTACCATTTAATTTTCTACCTAAAGAATCTGTACTATTTTTAATTTCATCTATTGTAATACTTTTTCTTCCATTTTTTATATCTATTTCATCAAAAGTTTTAGGATCTTTCCAATTAAGAACTTCTTTATATAAATTGTCAAAATGTTTTGTATTAGCATTTTTTATTTTAGCTTCTTTACTTTTTATTTGTATATCACTTTTATTTGTGTATATACCTAAAAGTTCTTTTCTATAAGGATCAGTTAAAATTTCTCCATTTAACTCAATATTTCGAGAATCATTTAACCAATCTACAACTTTACTGTAATTAATTTCTCCACTTTCATCAAATAATGGTTGATGAGAATCTAACTGACTTTGCCAAACTGATAAATTTAATTCATCTTTTATTTCTGTTAATTCTGCATCTGTTACTTTACGTTTAGTAACATTTTCATATCTTTTTAAATCAAAGTTTATTTGTTTTAATTCATCATTTCTCCATTTCCATTGATTTTGTCCATGAGTTTTATTTTTGTGCAACGTTTTTGCTTTTTTTAATCTTTCTGTTCTTCTATTTTGTACACTTATTGCTGTATCTACTCGCAATTTATCAAGTCTTTCTCGCCTAAAAACTCTTCTATTATTATTAAATACAGTATAATAAGCAGATTCAAAACGACCCCATGCTCTTGGGTCATTACCATAAACTTTATTTTTTAAATCATTAAATTCTTTTTTTTCGTATGTTTCCCATTTTTTATCAAATTCTTCTGGTGTTAAATTAGAATAATTAGGATCATCAAGCCATTCATTCATTTGCTCTTGTAATCGTTTTTCTAATAAAGATGTTTGTGTAGTATTTTTATTGTAAATTCTTTCTTCATCTGCTTTTTGATCTATGTCATTTTTTAATTCAGCTACAGTTGTTACTACTGTTTGTGCAAGACCTGATATACCTCGGTTTGAAGCTGAAATTTGCAAAAATGGTGAACTACCACTTGGGTCAAATGGTTTTATAACCTTTCCTGCTCTTATAGGATTTATTTTTGCCATAATATTCTATCCGTATCCAAAACTTCCAAAATTTGTAGAGCTACCTAAACTTGTACTTTGCATATTTGTTGGTGTTGATAATGTTGTTGATGATGGTGTTCCTGTTGGTGGTGCTTTACCTAAAGCATAAGCACTTGCAGCACCTGTTATTAAATTAACATTTCTACTATAAGATTCTTTTGCTAAAGCTCCAGCAAGTCTAAAATCAATCATATTTAATTCGTATTCAAAACTTTTATCTATCCAAAACATATTTTCTTCGTGGTCATCTAAAGCATTTTGTTGTTCAAATAAAGTTGAACCCGTACTCATTGCAACTCCTCTTGCTCCTTGTGCTGCTCTTTGCTCTGATAAAACTGCTGCTGCTCTATCATTTGCTGCAATTGTTTCTTGTATTTTTTTTATTTGTGCTGTTCTTTTATCTGCTTTTGCAGCAGCACGAAGTTGTCTGCTTTGGTTTAAAGAACCCATAAAAGAAATTGCTGTTGATGTTGCGACTGCTGCTGCTAACCAAAATGCCATATCTAATCACTTGTTACTAATGTGCCTGTTACAGACAAGACAGTCATAGGTAAAGGTTGTGTTTGTTTAATCGTAATTTGACCTTCCCTATTCCATCCTAAATTAGAAACTCTTTTATCTCCTGTAAATACTGGTATTGGTTCACCCATGTTGTTTGCCGAACTTCTAAAAGGAAGTTGGTCGCCATTTATAGTTGCACCAATACTTTTATGTAATCTAACTATAACTTCATTATACCTTTTTTTAGACCCTTGTGCAGTACCCACTTGTGATCCTGCTTCTGCTCTTAATGTTTTTAATGTAGATTCGTATCCCAATCCTACTTCTATTGTTTTAGTTGCAAACGTGCTTGGTAAACTAACTGTTACTGCTCCATTTGTAACTTTTTGTTTTGGATATACAGCATCATCTATTAAAACTTGTACTGTTTCACCTTCTAAATGGTCAAGACTTGTAACTTTAGTGCTAGAACCTGTTACTGTTCCTGCTAGTCCAGAATCTTGATTTAATGTACTGTCAAGATATTCAACGTATTTTACTGTTGAACCATTAATAATTCTTTCTACAATTACCCACACTTGATTTTCTGTTGCTTCAGATATTGACGTTACTGATTTTACTTTTGCTTGACTTTCGTTTACTTTAGCTAGTCTAATAACATCTTGACTTACAACTGTTAAATATCCAGTAGATTCTGGTGTTGTTTCCGACACAGTTACAACATTAGAAGCTACTGTAGCTGTAAAATCTGCGTGACCATTTATTGTATTTTTTAAATTAGTAGCAGAAGTATTATTGTTACTTGTTGTTTGGAATTCATTTGTACCTGCTGTGCCTGTAGTAGATGTAAATGTAACTTCTGTATTATCTCTTTTTGTAAATGTAAGTTTAGAACCAGATTGTATGTTAGCATAATCTGTAAGTGTAATTGTGCAATTTGTTGCTTTACCACCTATAATATGCCTATGCCAACCTAAAACTTCTTGTTCTTTTGTATAAGTCATACCTAACAATATGCCATCATCTCTTACTGCATAATATATTTGGTCTGGTTCTTGTGCCCAAGTTACATCTACAATTCCTGTATCTGTTATATGTTCAGCAAGTAATGTTAAATCTGGTGAAATGTATGTATCATCTGCAAACCTAAATTCAAATGATCTTATTTTCTTTCTTTGTTTTTGCACAAATAATACATCACCACCTATTTGTATAGGTTCAGTTGTATGTGATCCATAAGTTGTTTGTTGTGTAATGTTTACATTATCTGGTTTTAATGGTTCTCCTAAAGGTCGTCCAACTTTAAATTCACCACCTGCTGTTCCTACAATTAAATCTTTAGCTGGTGATAAAAATCTAATAACATTTACTTTATTTGTTGCAATAGTATATATAAAAGCATCTGCTGCACTTGAATCGCCTACGTCAAAATTGTCAAACAAACCAGATTGTGATGCAAAAATAGTTTGTGGTTGCGATGTTGTTCCAGCATAAAAAAGTCTTTGTTCATAAAATGTAACAGTAGATGGAAATTTAGTTGTATTTGAAAATGCACCAAGTTGCCATCCTACTGTTGCATCTGTATTTGCAAATGCTTTTGTTATAGTACAAACAACAATTGTTGTGCTAGTTCTTCCTGTAATTTTAGCTTCACCACTATTAAATTTTAAAATTCGTCCAACATCTGTAGTTTGAAAACCATCTCCATCATTAATACCTGTTGTTGCTGATGCTTCTATATTTACACCTGTGCCAGTTCCAGACGATGCTGGTGTCAATGTTGTTGTAGTTGTATTTACATCTAAATAAGGACCAGTTGCACCAAAATCTACATCTGCAAGTGTCCATGATGTATGCCCAGTTCTTGATAATTTTTCTGGTTCATGTTCTGGATGTACTATATACATTACATCTGCTGATTGTGCAAATCTTAAATCAAAAACTTGTGCTGCAGTATATGGTGTTGCAATTTCATAAACTTTTTGTGCATCACCATTTGAACTATACGTTGTATAATTACTAGAATCTACACCAGATAACTCAAATGTATTTGTTGTTTTATTTGCAACAGTATATCTTCTTCCGTTTACTTCTGTCATACCAACAACATTATTAATCCAAACATGGTCACCATTAACATATCCATGTGAACTTGCTGTTACTACTGCTGGGTTTGCTTTGGTGATAGCTGTAATAGTTTTATCAGCTTCTACTATTTGTCCATTATCTTTGTAAAATCTTATATATTGTTCACCAAATTCTAAAACATATGCTTGTTCTACATTAAATTCAAAAGGTATTAATCTTGTTATTGCCGAAGAATCTTTTACCTCTGTTACAAATCTAGTGCCACCTCTTCGTGTTGCTCCACCTTGTGTGAACACAGTCATATTTTCTAAAGTTTCTAAAGAATTTGGATAACCTTTAAAATCAATTTGTCCAAAAACTCGTGGACTTATTTCACCACGAGTAAAATTAGTTTGTATAGGGTGTACTCTAGCCATTAAAAACCTTTTCTAAAATCTGTAAATGTATCTGAAACAAGGTCATCAATAAACCCTTCTTGTCCATCAACACTTCGTGCTTCAGAAAGTTTTTTTGTATAAAGTGCGTACATTTGTTCCTGTACTTTTAGACTTCCAGTTATTGCATAAGCTAAGTTTGTTGCAAGTTTAGCTGTTAATAAGTCTACAAATAAAGAATCAAATAATGTTGTATCAGTTATTCTAGCAATGTAAAGTATTTTTGCTGTGCTTTCGTCTGTTAATAACACTCTACCTTCGGTTGCTAAGTTTTCTATTTTAAATATGTAGTCTTGATATTCCATTTCCAAGACCCTTAAACAATATGGATCTGTAGGCAATGCATATTGATATGCAAAACCATAAGCTGGTGTTGTTGACAATTGTGCAAGTGTTGCTCTAGTTATTGCAAAATTCCAAGGGTGTGATCTTAAACAAGAATCTCTTGATGATTCATAAAAACTATTACAAAGTCTTGCTCTTTCTGTATCATCAGTAAGGGATGTAATAGGGTCATCTCCTAATTTTCTAAGTGCGTTTGAACATATTGAAACTTCAGTTGCCATTTTTATCCTTTAGAGGGTAGCCGAAACTACCCCCCTTGTTGTTGTATTAGTCTACAATGTAAGTAATTACACCGACTAAATCGTCATCGTCTGCTAAAGCACCGATAGCTTTTGCTACAATTTCGACTCCTTTTTTACTTTCAAAAATGTAGTTTCCACCAAGCAGTTTACCTGCTGCTGTGTTTCCTTCCATTGTAAAGTAACCTACTGTATCAACGTCTAAACCATCTACTAGACCATCTGGGTCAGCAGTTACTGCTGTTCCATCAAGATCTTCGTAAGCTGCCCATCCAATATCCATTGTTTGTGAACTAGCTGTCCAGTTACAATAAAATCTTGAAAGGCCACCTAATAGTTTAACTCTACCTGCAGGGAGTTTCCCAAGGGTAACAGTTGAACCAGCATCTCCAGTACCACTTTGATTATGTGTAAACTGTAAAGTTCTTAATTTACCTTTATCAGCTACAGCATTTGCTGTTACTAGAGGAGTAGCAGTTCTATTTGTGTACTCTGTGCTTTTTTGTGTTGTTACGGCCATGTTAATGTCCTCCTTGTTTTAAATTTTATTCCGTACAGGCAATTTCTACTAATTTTTCTTCTTCGATACGAGTAGCACCGATTGTCATAGATAGAAATACTTGCGTTGCGTAATTTTTATCAGCTCTTTCGGAGATTTTAGTTGAAATATCTGCTCCAACTGCAAGTCCTATTGCTGATTTACAAAATGCTAATACCTGTCTGTTTCCATCACTATCTGTTCCTAATCTTTGTGAACGGATAAATTTGAATCCTAGATAAGTATCGATTTCGCCTTGTGCTAATGCTTTTACTGTAGCAAAATCAGAAGATGTAACTTGTGTAACATTTAACAAGTCTGTGATCTGACCTGCTGAACATACAATAAATTTTTCTTCTTCAGGGTCAACATCGTTTGCATCAATAATTTCTTTAGCAGAAAGTAATTTTGCAAGAGTTAAACCTCCACTAGCATGTACTACTTTGTTTCCTGATGGTAATGCAATTGATGTTCCACCAGCTACTCCACCCAATGATGATCCTGTAGCTGCTGTAATAATAGCATCATCCATTGCTCTTCCCATAGCCCATGCACCTGCTTGTGCATATTCTGACTGTGGAGAAATAAGCATCCTTACTTTATCTTCGTTGTCAATTAAGTCTGCCCAGTCATAATCGTCCATTGTTACTTTACGTCTGGAATGTGGTGTATCCATACGAGGAGTATCAGAATGACGTGACGTTCTTAATTGTGCTGCAACAGAGCCGATTCTTTCGAAGAAATGTGATTTCCCTTGAACTGTTTCTGTTCTAACGGCATCTCTTAGTCTTGAACCTTTTTGTTGAGCCAAATGAAATACGTTGCTTTTATACTGTTCGACAAAAGCTGTTGTAATTTGTACTGACATAATTCAGTCCTCCTATTAAAAAATTTTTATAAATCGGTCTTTATCCTTAACGGGAAACCTATGTTTTATAGCCACATCGGCTACCGATTCGTTATCCTAATAGGGCGAACTAGGTACGCAAATTATATCATAAAAAATTAACTATTGCCAAATGCTTTTTCATGTAATTGTCGCATTTTTTCAACCATTGTTAAATGATCTTTATGACTAGCATCAAAATATGGATTACTACTATCATTCATTATTTGCTCTATTTCTTGTTTAGCATCTAATGGCGATACATTTAATTTATTATTTTGAGTATTTTTAGCCATTTCTTCAGTAACTTCTCCACCAAGTCTAGCAAATAATTTTACTATAGCAGGATCATTGCCTGTAGGTCCATTTAATAATAGTTTTAAATCATCATCACCATAAACATCAATAGCTCTTTGTGCAGCTCTAAGGTTTTTGTCGTAATCAAAACCCCATTCTTGTTTTAAAGATTGTTCTACTTGTTCACGATTTACTGATAATTCAGATTGTTCCATTTCAGCAGCATTATTCATTTCATTAATTTGATAATCAATTAATGCTTTTACTTGGTCATTGTTTAAACCAATCTGATGTGCAACATTTTTAAACTCATTTACAGATGGTTCTGCAAAATATGGTTTATGAGTTTCTGGTATTTCAAACTCATATTTAGCAGGGTCATCTGGTCTACCCAGTTTGTTGTAAAGTTCTGCTTTCTCCTCATCATTTTTAGGTAATGGTATTCTATTACCTATCATTTTTTGTTGATGAACTACAGTCTTTGCTAATGATTCTACATCATTTAGATTTTGCAAAGTTGGTTCATTTTTTAATTCTTCTGGCAAAGATGATTTCCAATCAGTTTGTGTTTGATTATCACTTATGCCAGACCCTAATACAGATTCTGAATTTTGTTCTGTAACGGGGTTATCTGCCACTTCTGTGGTCGTTTGTTCGTCAGCCATTTGTGTTATCCTCCTTTAAAAGATTTAATATTCTGACTATTACTGCTCTTTGCCCTTCCTTAAAAGCAGTTTCATAAGGATCTTTACTAAAAGAACTCCTATGATAATAAGCTGATGTTAAATCAGCTAAAACTCTTTCTCCTTCTTTGGAGTTAAATGTTACAAGATAATCTATTTTTTGTTGTTTTAATTCTTCGTCTGAAGTTTTATTCTTCATTTGCAACCTCTGCGTCTATTGCTGCACCTTCTTCCTCTACAGCTTGACCAACTTGTTCTAATACACCTTGTGTTTCTGCACCTGACATATCTTTTAATGCTGAACCTTGTTTTGCTGCTATTTCAGCTTGTTGTTGTTGCATCATCATTTCTTGTTGCATTTGTTGTTGCATTGCTCTTTGTTCTCTAAGTTCATCTACTTCTTCTCTACCTCTTAATATAGATTTAGGTACTCCAAGAAGTTCTGCTCTTGCTCTTACTGCTTCATCATGATCTATAATATCCATAATTCCTGGGTCAACTTGTCCAATTTGCATAGCTAATTGATACAGTCTTTCAACTGCAACTGCTTCTTCCATTCGTTGTGAACGAGCTAAAGGTCCAACATAATCAATGTCAATTAATTGACCTACAAGAATATTTGGTGTAGGCAAAAATGCTTCTGCTCTATTCATAATTCCAAACACTCTTTCTATAAGTGGATTTAAAAACTCTGATTGGAATCTACCAAGTGTTGGTCCAAGTAATCTTTGCATAAGTTCGTATCTTACTTGTACTTCTGTAGCAGTCATTTGTGGACCTTCTTGTAGTTGTAACTGGTCAGAATAATATGCTTGACGTATTGCTGTTCTTAATTGATTTTCTTTCATGTCTGTTATTTGCCAATTAGCACCAATTTGTAAAGGTTTTACAGCAGCATCGTTTCTTATAACAGTTATGCCACCAGGTGTCATTCTTACTTTACCTATAACACCATCATCTTGTACTAATAGTGGTGGATCAATAGCTTTTGCCCATGCTTTAAGTCCTATTTCTACTGCTTTGTTTAATGTTTTAATATCTGGTAATGCGTTATAAGATGGTGAACGACCATATATTTCGCCTGTTGCCTTAGACCATCTAGGTACAAGATAAGGGAACTCGTTATATCCTCCTGCTCTAACAACCATTTTATCTTCTTCACATACATGACATGAATGAAATGGTAATTTAGTATTAGCTTTACCCATAGCTCTTTCGTAATCTTCAGTAGGTTCTACTGCATGAATAAAATTAAACTCTTTATCTGGCTTATCTGCTGCAGCTTGTAATACTTTTTCACCAAGATTATCTTTGCCAAATTCTTGCACAGCTTGTCTTGCTGACAATTTATATTTTCTGTAAAGAGTATCTATATATCCTGAAATATTTTCTTGAACATAATATTCAGAAATGTGCATTGCTTTAAAATGTATTTGATCTACAGCAAAACCTTTATTGCCTTCTTCAATAAATAAACAACCTGTTCCCATAGCAACTAAATCAAGATAAAGTTCGTGTACTTCTGAATTAAAATTAGTTTGGTTAAATAAATCGTACATACGTTTTGCAGAATCTTCTAACCAAAGTTGCACATCTCTATCTAAATTTACTTCATCTTCTCTTATTTTAATATGAAACCATTGTAATGATGGTGATGTTAAAGTACCTTGCATAGTTGCAGCTAATAAAGTAGTAGATGTCATAGCAGTAGAATCAAATAATAACTCTGTTCTTTGCTCACCTTTTGTTCTAGTAAAAGTAACATCAGCTTTTCTTGGCATTACATAATCAAGTATTTCTTGCCAATGATCTTCCCATGTACCTCTAGTGCTAGACATAGAGTTTAGTCTTTTTTTAAAATAATTAAATTTTTCCATTACAACCCACCTAACAAGGTACGACCTGTTTCAGCTTCATCTGTAACACCTTGACCACCTGTAAGTATAGTAGAACTCATACCCATTCTACCAGAAGATAGAGCTCGTTGTTTTGCTTTTGCTAATTTTGCTTCAGATGCAGCTTCACGATCTCTTAAACTTGTATCAATAGGTGGTGGTTTTGGCATTTTAGGTGCAAATATACTTCCTAAGAAACCCATATACACTCCTCTCTTTGCATCCCGTATATTATTACATCATGCAATTGATTTTCTTTTTTTAAATAATTTTTTAGTAATCCTTCTTGTTTAAAACCAACACCTTCAATTAATTTTTTACTTCTGGTTTTACTAGGCAAACAAACTGTAGTTACTCTTTGACAATTAACTTGATTAAATATGTAATCAAACATTAATTTTATATATCTTCTTTGGACTGCTCGTGGTGTATCTGCAGCAATATGAACATAAATATTATTGCCATCATAATTACAAAACAATATTGCACCTACAGTATTATTTTTTTCATCTACAAAACCTATAATTTCATAATCATCTGTTTCAATATCTGCTCTAGGCGATATCCAATCATAAAATTCTTGTTTTTTAGACTCATCAAATACTGGTTTTATCATTATGATCCCAATAAAGTTCTCGATGTTTTAGCTTGTTCAGTAATTCCAGTTGCTCCACCTAACAAAGTAGATGGTGTGCCATATGCTGAACCTAATCTTGCAGAAGTTTGTTGTGTCCTTCTTCCGATATCAGCTGCTGTTTCTTTTACTATTTTTTGAGTTTTCATTTTTTTAGGTTTACTTGTCACACCTTTAAAAATACTTGAAAAAACTTTTGCAACTCCACCCATTATGCTCTCCTTTTCTTAGCAGTCTTAGCAGAATCTCTAAAATTTTTAGCAGTTGGTGCACCTTTAGATCCTACTTTTCTCATTTTTTCGCCACTTCCTGATGCTATTCTTTTACGTTTTTTATGTATGTTTGCGTATAATCCTGGTTTTTTTGCCATTATTTTTTCCTTCTTGTATTCGTTGTTCCTTCCATCATTCTATTAATAGTTTTTTGCAAACTTTGTAACTGATTTTTTGAAATTTGTACTGTGTTACGAGGTTGTTTAGTTCGTTGAGAAGTTTTTGATGGTCCTTTTTTCAATAAATTTTTCATATTAGCTTTTGGTTTCATTGTCATATAATTATCTCCTTAGTAATTTATTTTTTTTTCTTTGCCTTCATCATTTTATTTTTGAGAGCAGTCGGTAATTTTTTTTGACCTGCTGTAAGTCCACCTTTCTTTGGTGGTCTACCTTTTTTACTCCCGTATGTTCCTTTGCCCATTGGCATATTATAGTCCTCCTATGACTTCTTATTATTTGCAGCAAAACTTCTAGCTGCTGCTACACTCCCAAATCCCCATTTTCTTAAAGCTAATGCTTTTCTTGTTGGCTTACCTTTTTTCTTCATAGGTCCTTTCATTCCAGCAAATCTTGCAGCGAAACTAACACGTCTAGGGTTTTTCCCTTTGCTTACTGGTGGTTTTAAATTAGCACCTTCTGTTCTTTTAAAATGTGCTCTGCCTTTTGCAGTTAAACCTCCAGTCTTACTCTTGTGTTCTTTCCTCATGCGAAAACATTAAACTCACTTTCTGCTTGTATGTAAGTAGGTTCATAATTTTTGATCCTAGCTTTTCTCAATGACATAACACAATATCTCATTGCAGAAATAACATCATCATTAATCGGTACAATTTTTCCGTCCTTACGATGATACATACGCAGTTCTTGTAATAGTTTATCTTGATTTTTAAATATTTTCAATCTTTTTGTCTGCATACGGGTATACATTTCTTGTACCCCAGCTTCAACTGATACACCACCTGTACCATCTTTTTGTCCTTGAGATGGTGGATTGCTAAAATGTTCTCGCAACATATTACAACCTTCTGTTCTATATTGTTCTGTAAGCGATTTACCAGATCCTTTATCTGCTTGTCTACCATCCATAGGCCATACAACTGGTATCCAGTTTCCTCGGCTCTTAATTGCACTTGCATGAATAGGCACAGCTTCCTGTCGCATAGCATAACTATCATAAACGTATGCTATATCTGAATCTCTATCCCATGCTATCCAAACTGCTGCCGTAGGGTGATTCCAACCAAAATCAATACCACATAACCTTGGCCAGTATGTAGGAATATCTATTGGATCACATACAATATCATCTTCTGCAATAGGAAATACAAGACCAGAACCTAGTTGTGGTATACCTTGTTCTCTCATTTTTCTTTCGTGTGGTGGCAAAGCAGCTAATATTTGATCTCTTACATCTTGCGTCATATGAGGTGCATCGTCCCACCCAGCTTGTACTAATGCTTGTCCTGGTTTTAAATTGTTTACAAATTGTGCAACTGTTTCAGTCATTCCGTTTTCAGGAGTAAAGGTCATAAATACAATGCCACCTCTATCTGCAGTTCTTGTTAATGCTTGGCTATATATTGCTGGTGGTGGTTCTTCATCTAGCCATACTACGTCTACAGCTTCCCCCATCCATTTTTCTTTACCCATTTCATATGCCTTAAACCCTAACCTTGACCAACCACCTGTAACGTGTTTAATAACAAGGGAGTTATGAGCATTAGGCACACCTGGTTTTCTTGTAGCTTCGCCTATTGTGTTTAGTGGTATAGAACCAGTACCCCTAGCTGACGGGTCATCGGGTTGTCCTACTAATTCTTTTTGACATATATCTCTAGTTGTTTCGTTGGATGAGCCACCTGCCCATGCCCTAATAGGTCTATCAAATTTTTTTCCTTCCCACCAGTCAGGATATTTGCCTGTTAAGTGGTACGCAAGTTCTGTTGCACCACAAAACGACTTGCCTATCCTATTTCCTGCCATAAGTAGTCTTTGCGATGCTACAGTATTGTGAAATTTTTTTTGATAATCGTATGGTTTATAGTCTGCCAGTTTATTAGTGGCCTTTCTGCGTTCTAATTCTTTAGCTATTTCTACTGCACGTTCTAATTGTTCACTCAATTTAGTATATTATCCTCGTCTTTACTTATCATTTCTAAATCTAGCTCCCAATAATGGCTATAAAGATCATCTAACGGCTCTGCAATCTCTCTAATTATACGCATAAGCTCTGCATCTTCGCTATAAGTCCTACCACAATAATAAATAACTGCTGTAACTCTTTGATGCAAGACCTCAAAACTCTTTCGCAGTGCGTTAGGTTGCATAATTAACCTTAGTTAATATCTTTTTTATCTACCATAATTGCAGATAATAAATGATTTAACTCTGTTTGTAATTCCTCGTCAGATTTTTTACCAGTAACATCTTCAACTTTATGAGTAGTTTGGTAACCAGTTCTGTCCAAGATGGAATTAATAGCACCAAGTCTAACCGAAGGACTAATTCTTTCATCCTCCACCAATTTTTTTAGCTTATCAACTGCCATTGGCACACATGATCCCATAAGCTTTCTAGTTTCATTTTCTATTTCTAAAGATAGCTTGTTTTTTAGCTCATAACCCTGCTGTTCTGCTGTCTTGGCCGAGTATCCTGCGTCCTTTGCTGCCTGAGTTGCGTTACCTGTTTGACTAAAGTGCTGTACAAAGACTTTTTGCTTGTCTGTAAGTATTTTACCCATACCTTTATTCTACAAACCTAAAGCTTTAAAGTCAATTAATACCTGTTAATAAGTCGATTTTCCCCTCCACTGTGGGAAGTAATCCATATATATATAGAGCCAATGCGATTTTGGGGGGTACACCCTCTAAAGTGTTATTTTTATTTGCTTTGCCTGTAGGACGTATGGGTGGAGGTGGTTAAG
>VTLG01011300.1_pt1 | contig 26840 bp, 33 predicted proteins | sample 4694571 | NCBI WGS metagenome assembly VTLG01 (sample SAMN12604809, study PRJNA352737) | marine metagenome | biome: ENVO:00000447; feature: ENVO:00000209|ENVO:00000569|ENVO:01000036; material: ENVO:00002151; isolation source: viral sequences binned using virsorter ...
TGCGGCTTCGGATGTGGTCATTGGATGCCTCCAAAGAGTGCGGGTGCGATGCGGGCGACGAGGTAGCCGCCCGCAAGGGCGACCATTATCAGCGTCCAGTCGATGCGACGGCGGGTGCAGCGTATGCGTCGGCGGGTGTCGGTGTATGCCATGGCTACCCCCACCCCATCTGTATGCGGGCGTGCTCGATCTGGGTGTCGGCGTCTTCGCACGTCACGCACAGGTGCGAGGTCGACCCTGACATGTCCCGTTCGTCCAACTGCTCGCGGTGGCACTGGTGGCAATACAGATCGTCTGCGGGGCGGGGCGTGCGGGGTTGCGTGGCGCGGCAGTCCAGGCACAGCCACACGGGGCGGCGGTGTTTGGTGTGCGGGACCATCGGTTCGGCGTGGCCAGTGCAGCCGAGCGTGGTGCAGTGTGGTATGGTGCGGGGTGGTGCGGGTGTGTCTACCGCCGGGGCTGGCGGGATTTTCTCAAGAAAATCATTGTGTGGAGGTTTCTCCCCTCCTATAATAGAAACGCGCATGCGTGTGTCTCCTTACTGTAGGAAGTGGGTAGCTCATTACTGCGCTCGGCGGGTCGGTGTTACAGCACCGGCCCGCTACTTTTTTTGCCTGACGTGAGTTATCTTTTTACGTCATCGACGCAGCCTTTAAACAAATTAAAGAAAAGGAGACAAGAAATCAACACAAAAGAGGTTAAAGATAACCGCATTTCAATGGTTTATGTGTAGGCAAAAGTTTGTCCCGGCGATGGACTATAAAACCTCCTCTTCCTATATTTAAACAGTGGAGACAAAAAGGAGGTGATCTTGATACGCACGCGAGCTATTAGATTCTTGATGCAAGAGCAAGGGATCAAAAGCCAGACCCGGCTGGCCGAGATCTTGCACATGGACCGTACGAGAATCAACGCCATACTAAACAACCGCATAGCGGGCAAACTCAATCTTGCCACGGTGGACCGGATCTGTAAAGTCTTGGAATGCCAACCGGGGGATATACTGGAGCGGGTGCCCGACCCTGAATTGGAAGCGTCAGCGTAGCGGTCGGGCGAAGTAGAGCGAGGCAGGGGGCGGTGCTGGGAAGCGCCGTCCCCTGTTGTTTTGTACGTCTGTGGGTGAGGCTGCGGTCCTTCGCGCGTCATGCTGGAAACATTACCCCCGGTCGTTAACGTCAAAAATCTTGCCCGACGATGTCGGTCGCACCAGGTCGGGCGATTAATAAGGCGACCGGAAAAACCATTGTCAAGCGTTTTTCTACGTGCTTTTCGTTGTTTTTTTGATACTTAGAAATTACAAACTGTACATCCAGGGTAAAGGTTACGCGTCGGCCATTTGCCTATGAGCGCCTGAGATAATCACCGAAGGCAGTTGGGATAAAAGACTTATATGCACGTTGAGGGTGAAGCAAACGGTGGCCTTGACAAAGTGTAAACTGACACCCTAAGATATACACGTCGATGGTCTGAGGAGGCCAACGCGTCGGGGCTGATCCCCCCATCTATCTGTGCACAGCATCTCCTGAGTAAGCGAGTGACCGCGTCACAGCGTCGTGGTCACTCGCTTTTTTTGTGCGCGAAAACCGGGCTGCTGGGGTAGGGGCCTGGTCGGGCAGAGCATCGGATCGTCCGCTGCCTGTTCGGTGGGCGTGGTGTCGAGGGGAGGCCGCGCCCACCACTCGCCCAAGGTGGATAAATGGCGATAACGGTTGAGCAGCTGGAGCGCGTGGCGCGAGTATACAGGACCAACGTGGAGGCGGCGGCGGCGCTGGGCATAGCCCGCGGCAGCTTCGGGCGGCTGTGTCGGCGGCATGGCATCGAGACGCCCTACGTGAGGCGGCAGCGCGAGCGGCGGGAGGCGGCGCAATGACCACGATCCCCGTGGCGTGCGATGAGGGGCACCGGCTGCGCCGGGTGCCACTGGCAGAACTGCGCGGATTTCAGGGCGAGCTCAAGTCGTTGGGGCAGACGGAACACAACAAGCTGCGCGACTCGATGCTGGAAAACGGCTTTATCGCACCCGTCTACATCTGGACCAACGGCAACCGTATTCTTGACGGGCACCAGCGAGTGAAGGTGCTGAACGACGAGCAGATGGAAGTCGAGGGCGGCGTGCCTGTCGTGGACATCTACGCCGCCGACGAGGAAGACGCCGCCGAGAAGCTGCTGCTTATATCGTCCGCATATGGCAAGGTCGAGCCAGCTGGACTGTACGACTTCACTACAGCGCACGGCATCACCATCGACGCGGACAGCCTGGACGATCTGCCCAACTTCGACAAGGCAGAATATCTCGAAAATTACTACCCTGCGCCCGCGATTGACAAAGACCCCGACGAGGTGCCCGAAGCGCCGCCTGAGGTCGCCACGTTGCGTGGCGACCTCTATATCTTGGGCGAGCACCGCCTATTGTGTGGCGATTGCACCGACCCCGAGGAGGTGGCCCGCCTCATGGATGGCCGACGGGCAGACGTGGGTGTCACCTCTCCACCCTACGCCGTCGGCAAGGAATACGAGGTTGACGTGAGCTTCGGCCAGCACGTCGAACTGCTCGAAAGCATGGCAGACCGCGCCCTCGAAGCCATCGCGCCGGGCGGCTTCTTCTTCGTCAACTTCGGTGAGATTGCGGCGCAATCTCACGCCGCCCCCCTGACGGGCAGCGACCGGCAATGCCTGTATCTCATATCGAAAGACTACTGGCGCATCTTTCACGAAGAGCGCGGCTGCGACCTCTACGCGCAGCGCGTTTGGTACAAGCCGTTCAACCGCCTACAGCAGCCGTTTTGGTCCTATAAGACCAGTATTCCCCATTACCAGGAGTTCGAGCATATATGGACGTGGAGGCTGCCGGGAGGGGGTGGCGATGCACGGCACGATTGGGACATCAGCGTCCGCGCCGTGTGGGATACACGCGACGAGGCCACCGATGACAGGCCGCTGACGCGCCACGTCGCCGCCTTTCCGGTAGGCATACCGGAAAGGGCGCTCAAAGCTCACAGTGGGCCCGGCGCCCTGGTGTGGGAGCCTTTCAGCGGCTCGGGCACCACGATCGTTGCCGCTGAAAGGCTGGGCCGCCTCTGCTATGCGATGGAGATCGATCCCACGTACGTGGACGTATGTGTGCAGCGGTGGCAAAACTACACGGGCAAGGTGGCCATGCTGGAAGATGGCACCCCCTACGATGAGGCAAAAAACAACCGACTGGTGGCACAACCTGTCACCCCATAAAAGATATGGCACAAGGCAAGAAGGCAGACTTTACGCCTGAAGATTTGGAGAAGCTGGCGCTCCTGTCCCCATCGGTCGAAGAGGTTGCAGCGGTGTTCGAGGTCGCGAAGCGGACCGTGCAGCGATACCTCAAAAAGAAAGAATACGCTGAAGCATACGAGCGGGGGAAAGGCAAACGGCGGGTGTCACTTAAGCGGTCGCAGTATCAACTGGCCATGAAGGGCAACTGCACCATGCTGATATGGCTGGGCAAGAACGAACTCGGCCAAAGCGACGAGCCAGAACTGCATGGCAGCGAGCCACTGCCATGGGTCGATTGAGTGCCGCTGTCGCCGCCACAGCTATCTGTGGCCGAAGCGCCGGCGCGGTGGCGCGTGTTGGTAGCCGGTCGCCGCTTCGGCAAGACCCATCTGGCAATCCGCGAACTGGCCCGCTTTGCGCGTGTTCCGAACCGGAAGTGTTGGTATGTCGCACCTACATACCGTCAAGCTAAAGAGGTCGCCTGGTCGATGCTCAAGCAGCGGCTCAATGGCGTGCAGTGGCTGCGGCGCGTCAACGAAACGACGCTGACCGCGCACTTGAAAAACGGGTCGGAGATTGCCTTGCGGGGCGCAGACAATCCCGATTCGCTGCGCGGCGTCGGCCTGGACTTCGTGGTGATGGACGAATTCGCTGACGTAAAAGAATCGGCGTGGGGTGAAGTGCTGCGGCCCACCCTATCGGACACGGAAGGCAGTGCGTTGTTCATCGGGACGCCGAGGGGGCGCAACTGGGCCTATCGCCTATGGTCTCAGGGCCGCGAGGGCGTGCCTGGATGGGCGGCGTGGCAGTATACCACGCTCGACGGCGGCAACGTGCCACGGGGCGAGATAGACGCCGCCGCAGCTGACCTCGATGAACTGACGTTCCGGCAGGAATACCTCGCCAGCTTCGTGAATTTCGAGGGGCGAGCCTATTACCCCTTCGAGAGTAACAAGCATTGTGCTTCGCTGTCCTACGACCCCACGCAACCGCTTGTCCTTTGCTTCGACTTTAATATCGCACCGGGTGTGGCAGTAATATGCCAGGAAGATGCCATCGGCACGGCCGTGATTGGCGAGGTCTGGATACCGCGGAACAGCAACACGCCCGCCGTCTGTCGCAAAATCCGCGCTGACTGGGGACATCACCAGGGTCCGGTGACGATATACGGCGATGCCACTGGCGGCGCTCGAGGTACGGCGAAGGTGGCGGGAAGTGATTGGGATTTGGTCGAAGCTGAATTCCGCGGCTTGTGGCAGGGCGGGCATACGATGCGGGTGCCGCGTAGCAATCCCGCCGAGCGGGTGCGGCTTAACGCTGCCAACTCCCGGCTGCTGGCCAGCACTGGAGACGTGCGGCTGCGGGTAGATCCCGCCCGCGCTCCGCATGTGGTGGCTGATCTTGAGGGCGTGCAACTGCTGGCGGGTGGCAGTGGTGAAATCGACAAACGCGCCGACCCGCAACTCACCCACATAAGCGATGCCCTCGGCTATTACATCGCTTACGAATTCCCCCAACGCACACGCGCCGCCACCGTGGTACCGGTGAGCGGATTCTGAGGATAAGACACTATGGCACTGACAGTCGATGCGTTACACCCAGCCTATGAGCGCGTCGCGCCCCAGCGCGAGCGATTGCGCCTGACTTATTCCGGCACCGACGCCGTTAAGGGAGCAGGGACGGCGATATTGCCGATGCTGGGCGCTGCGACAGATCCTAACGCAGCCGCGCAATATCAAGCCTACCAACAGCGAGCCTATTTCCTCGGCGCGATGCCTCGCACGGTGGAGGGCATCAGCGGGCTGGTGTTCCGCAACCCGCCGACAACGACGCTGCCGATGCGGTCCCAGGCGGCGGCGTATATGGAGGATGTTACCCTCACGGGCTTGCCGCTGGATCGTTTCGCGCAGCAGCTATACCGCGAGGTGCTGACGCTCGGCTTTGCGGGCGTATATGTGACGTTGCCGCAAGCGCCCACGCCGCGGGCGCGGGCATATCTGACGCTATACCGCGCCGAAGATGTGATAAACTGGCGTCACAGTTTCGACGGCGAATCGTACAAGCTGGCGCGTGTAGTGCTGCGGGAGCAGATCTACGAGGAAGACTCAGAAGACCGTTTCCTCCTCAAGGAGATCGAGATCTACCGCGAACTGGCGCTTGACGAAAACGGTCTGCTCGTGGTCAACGTCTTCCGCGAGGCCAGGCAGGGCAGCACAGAAGAAAAGTTCGTGCAGGTAGATCAGATAGAGCCACGTTTTCGCGGGCAGCGGCTCGATTACATCCCCTTTACTCCGTGCTCCCCCGAGGCCAATGACTTCACGGTGGACCGCCTACCACTGCTGCCGCTGGCCGATGCCAACCTCGATCACTACCGGCTCATGGCCGATTACCGCCACGGGCTGCACTGGGTGGGCTTGCCTACGCCCTGGACGCAGGGCGTGGACGATACGTCGGCGCTGACGATAGGCCCGGCGCGGGCATGGAATCTGCCGCAGGGCGCATCTGCCGAGATGCTCGAATTTACTGGGCAGGGGTTGCGTCCTTTGGAGACGGCCATAGAGCAGCAGGTAGAGGCGATGGCGGGCCTGGGCGCTAAGCTCCTTCAGCAAGAGAAACGGGCCGCAGAAGCGGCAGAGACGCACCGCATACGGCAGTCGCGCGAGGAGGCGGCGGCAGTGTCTGTGGCCGAGTCGGTGTCTGCTGCGTTGAGCCGCGCCGTCACGCAGATGCTCACCCTGTCAGGCATTCCCGGTGACGCGGCGGTCGAACTCAACCGCGACCTCGTGGACGCCAAGCTGCGGCCCGAGGAAATACGGGAGTTGGTGTCTGCCTGGGTCGCCGGCGCATACACATGGGAGACGCTGGCCCACAATCTCACGCGTGGCGAGGTGATGCGCCCCGATGTCCCCGTGGAAGACGAAAAGGCCCTGCTGGCAACGCAGGGGGTAGCGCCGCCGCAGATGCTCGAGTTGCCCGACGAGGAGTAGGCCGTGTCTGCATCTGACAAGCTGGAAGATGCGTTGATAGACCGCGACGTGCGGCTGCTGCGCGTGGAGGCTGGGATAAAGCGGGCGGCGTCGCGGCGTCTCAAGGAGTTGGAGGCTGAGATCGTGGAGGACATCATCAACGGTGATCCCACGAGCATGGTCTACGCTGGCGGCAAAGAGCGACGGGCGCAGTCTGTCTTGACCCGGGCAACGTCACGCATCGCCAAGGCTTTCGGATTGATCCGCGGAGAGTTTAAGGCGGCGGCGCTGCAAGTGGTGCCAATGGAGGCGGTCAACCTGCGCGAGGAGGTCAACGACGCCGTCGGTGCCCAGCTGATGAACCGCGACATCCCCGCGAAAGCGGCGCGGGAGTTAGTCGATGACCTGACCATCGAGGGGGCCAAGCTGAACAACCGCTGGAAGCGCCAGGCGGCGACCGTGTCCAACGGCGTGTCTGATGCGGTGATGGCTGCGGTGCGCCGTGGCGATAACCTTGGCCAGCTGGTCGCCGCCGTGCGGGGCACGGCCAGCGTGCGGTTTCAGGATGGCTTATTCCGAGGCTACGACAGGCAGACGGCGGCGCTAATTCAAACAGCCTTCTCAAATACAATAAACGCGGCCCGCCATGACGTATATAAGCGTCACGTTGAGCTCATCGAAGCCCTGCAAGCTATCAATCCTCTCGATTCGAAAACGTCCACGATATGCCAAGCGCGGGCAGGTCGGGTATGGACTCCAGACGGTCGCCCGGGCACGGGCACCAGGGAGCCATTCCCCGGTCACCCGCCTTGGCATTTTCAATGTCGCACAACGCTGATCCCCATCCTCAAGCCGTTTGATCGCCTACAGCGCACGCGGGGCCTGACGGCGCAGCAGCGCGGCCAGCTGAAGCAGATGTCCAAAGACCAACAGGTGGGGCTGAACGGCAAGCCCGCAGCTGGCCAGACCTATGAGGCTTTTTTGCGAAAACAGACAGCGGAAACGCGGCGCGAGTTGCTGGGAGAGCAGAAGGCAAAATTGTTCGCAGATGGAAAAATTGGCATGACGGATCTGATCGACCAAAGCGGTCGCCCGATGACCGTGGAGGCGCTGAAAGAAAAGGCAGGGGTAGACTAACACTACAGGAGGGCGCGACACATGAATCTGAAGCGACAGTATGAAGACATTGAAGACGTCCCCGAGGCCGTGCGGGCGCTATATGGCGAAGCGGACGGGGCGTATAAGCTGAAAGAGTTGGAGATCGAGGGCTACGTCCCCCAGGACAAGCACCGCGAGTTCGTCAACAACAATAAGGCGCTCCACCGCCGCAACGAGGAAATGGCGGGGCAGTTGTCCGATCTGTCCGCGTCGATGGAATCGCTCCAGAAGACGGCCCAGGCCAGCGACGAAACGAAGCGCGAAAACGAAACGCTGGCAGAGCGTCTGCAAAAGCTCGAGGAATCGGCCGCGGCCAAGGACGCCGAACTGGCGACAGAGCGTCGCGCCAACAAAACCGAAAAGATCAAGGGGCAGATACGGCAGCGAGCCGCCGATGCTGGCGGCTTGCCGAAGGCGTTGGGGCGCATCGCTGACACGCTGGCCGACGAGTTCGACTACCACGAAGGTGAGATAGTGCTACACAAGGACGGGCGTCCCGTGCTGTCGGATGACAACGCGGGGCAATTCGTGTCGATAAACGAGCGGCTGGTATCATTCGCCCAAGACGAAGACTACCTCTTCGGCACCACGTCCGGCGATGCTGCGCCTGGATCAACCGACATCGACTTGTCCCACATCGACCCGAACGACACCGAGGCGATGGGCAAGGCGGCGCTGAAGATCGCCGAAAAGATGCAGCGCGACGGTGTCCGCTCGGTGTGATGGGGGAAATTGCGGGGAAATTGCGGGGAAATTGTGGTGAACGCAAAACCGTTCAAAGTGAACGAAAAACCGTTCTCTGGGCATGGTAAACCGTTCTCGCATAAAAAGGAGGGCAAATAATGCAACAAAGACAAAAGTCTAACCTGCTCAATACGGACCTGGGCCGCGAAGAGCTCCCGCGGTATAGGCGTAGAAATCGGGGAAAGGACAGCAGGAAGACCGTGTACGCTTTCAGGTTTAAGCGGTCTCCGAATTGGGTGATCATCGGCAAGGGGTGGGTGTCGAATCTGTCGGATGTCGACTTCGTTGACCAATACCGACCGAGCAACAAGGCTTCCCGTGAGATGTACGCGAAAGCAAAAAAGCGGTTCGGCCCCGAGGCTTTGCAGATGCTCGAATATCACCGGGCTTGGGGGAGCACAAACCCCGTTGACAATGGTCACCTTGAGGGAGTAAATCAAGAGTAACAAGCAGCCGATGTCCCACCACGGGACGCCCTGAAGGCGTCTCTCCCGACCTGAAGTCGGGCGGTGGTTCTGGCACTACTGGTCAAGCGTCGGGCATTCATCCCTGAAGGATGATCCCCTGACCTGAAGTCAGCAGCGCAGACCGCCCAACTACTTCAGAACGGGAGATCCTTCAGGTGGCTAATACCCTCACCAGTATACTGCCCAAAATCTACGCCGCCGGTCTGACCGCGTTACGTGAAAACGCCGTCATGCCGCGCCTGGTCCGCAACTACAGCGGCCGCGTAGGCACCGCCCAGATCAAGGGCAACACGATTGACATACCCAAGGGCGTGGCGCTCACCGCCGCTGCTGTTTCGCCCTCGAATACCCCGCCAGCGAACACCGACATCACCCCCACCACGGTCCAGCTTGCGCTCGATCAGTGGCAGGAGGTGGACTTCCACCTTGATGACCAGCAGCTGACCCAGATCGACGCCAGCGACAATTTCATTCCGATGGAAGTGTCAGAGGCGGCGCGGGCGCTGGCCAACAAAGTCGACACCTCGCTGTTGGCTCTATATAAGGATGTTTACGGTGCGGGCGGGACGGTCGGCACCACGCCGTTCGCCAGCAATAGCAGCGCATGGACCACCGGCGCACGCAAGAAGCTGGTAAACCAGCTGGCACCGCTTGGTGGCCCGTACAACATCGTCCTCGATCCTGACGCCGAGGCTAACGCCCTGGCGCTTTCGACCTTCCAGGGTGCGGACACTCGCGGCTCGGACGCTCAGATGCGTACCGGTCAGATCGGCTTCGTGCTGGGCGCGGACTGGAATGTCAACCAGAACATCAGCGCCCACACAGCGGGCACGCTGACCAACGGCAGCGGGATGCTCGCCAAGATCAACAGCGGCAGCGTCGCTGTGGGCGATACGTCCGTCAATGTAGACGATTCGTCCCTGAGTGGCACCGTCGTTGCGGGTGACATCTTCACCGTTGCCGGTGATACGCAGCAGTATGTGGTAACAGCCGGTGCTACCGCTGGCAGCAATGCCATCGCAGGGCTGGCGTTCTCGCCCGCCGCGAAAGTGGCCTGGGCAGACAACGCGGTCGTGACCTTCGACGGTGGCGGCTCTGGTGCGACGAACCACGTGCCGAACCTCGCGTTCCATCCTGACGCCTTCGCGTTTGCGAGTGCGCCGATTGCGGATTCGATGATTCCTGGCGTCGGCGGTCCGATGCTGTCAGTGCCTGACGCGATCTCGGGCCTAAACCTGCGGCTCAGTGTCACGCGTGAGCATTATCAGACCACATGGCGCTTCGATATTCTGTACGGCGTCAAAACCGTGCGGCCCGAATTCGCCGCGCGTATTTACGGGTAAGATGGACGGGGCGGGACTGCCCACGGTCCCGCCCCATTCCCGAAATGGAAAATCCAGCAATCAAGCGCGTGCTGCGGAATGGCGAGGAAGCGGTGATCAACGCCGCCGATTTCGACCCCGAAACAGATGTCGAGTCCAGTGCCGATGCACCGCCGCCGAAAAGGAAGCGCGGGCGTCCGCGAAAAATAAAGGCGGCTGAATAGTGGCTATCGCGTTGTCAGAGACGGGATACTGCACGGCGGCTGATGTCGCGATGCTGATCCAGCAGTTGACCATCGACTCGACCTCCGACCCGTCAACGGCCGAGGTCGAAAGTTTTATTACCGATGATTTCCACATGATCAACGGTATGCTGGCAGCGCAGAATATCGCCGTGCCAGTGTCCCAGTCTGGCGGCAGTCTGTCCGTCGCGAGTGGAAATATTACCACAAATAAAGCCCATACGATGGGCGACCGGGACGTGGAGTTGACCGGCTCGAGCCTTGCCGGATCTGTGCGATACGGGGACATGCTGTCGTTTGCGGGTGCCACGCAGAAGTACATGGCCAACATGCCCGCAGAGGCAACAGATGACAACACTATTGCCGTCCCTATCGCCCCGTCACTGGAGACGGACATCGCCAGCGGAACAGTGGTGACGTATACCAGCGCCGCAGGGGCGGCGAACGTCCTCAAGCGGCTGAATGCCTTGGGCGCTGCCGTCCTCACGATGATGGCGGCGTATGGCTCTGCTGGTGGCGAGTTGGGCGAAGACTATGACGCCCTGCTGGCGCAGCGGACAACGATGTGGACCAATGTCCAGGCGCAGCAGATCAAGCTGCTGGGCGTAGATCGTGATGTTGCGAAGGGGCCGTCCTCCGAATCTATCCCATTAATCCGGTATTGAGCTATGGCTGACAAAGAATTGAGCGAGGAGATCGAAGAAGAAGCGCCCGAGGTGGAAGCCGAGGCCGCACCAGCGCCCGAGGTGGAAATCATCGCCGGCGACCCTGACGCCGTGCCGCCTGACGCGATCACCATAGGCTGGGACGGCTTTTGCCGGAGTCCAGATCTTGCCGGGAAAGGCTTTGCCGAGGCCGATGTGCTGGCGGCTATCCGTGCGGGGTTCGAGGTGGTGTGCGATGCTGCCGCCGCAGCTGGGCGGGACGTGGAGGAGGCCGACCGCATGGCCATGCAAGCCCTGGGGAATACGAACCTCGCCGAGGCGCTGGCGCAGCTGTCTGGCAGCGAAAGCGACCGCGCCGAAGCCGACGCTTGGATGGCGCTGCTTGAGGATGACGATTGCCGAGCTCTCGCATCGATGCCCCGCGGACAGGCAGACCGAGATGCCACAGCCTGAGTTCAATCTGACGGTCCGCGTCTACGGCGTGGACACCCTGCTGGAGACCAACGAGGAGGTCAAGAAGCGGGCAAATGCGCCGTTCAGGCTGACGGATTCCGGCAAGCTGCTGGCGAAAGATTTCCAGACGCACGTGGCCCAGACGTTTCGAAAGCGGGGGCGACCTAAATGGGCACCGCTGACAGACAACCCGCCCGGTTACGGCTATGCGTCATACAAGCGGCGCGTTCGTCCCGGTCGTTCCCTGCTGGTGTTCGATGGCGATCTGAAAAAGTCGCTGACGGGAAACAACAAAAGCAAGGGCTGGCTGTACAACGCGAGATCAAGGCGGCTGGTAATGGGATCGAGGGTGCCCTATGCCGAGTACCACCAGGATGGCACCTCCCGCATGGTAGCCCGCCCGCTTTTCATCCTGACCAAGGGCGTGGCCGAGCGTTGGGCCGACATCGTGCGCGATGAAATCTTCAGGGACATTTAATGGCTGGAACGATTAGCCCAGAAGACAGCATCGCCGCCTTGAAGCGGACGATCTCCGACGGGCTGGCGGCGCAGATTACCGCTCTGGACAACCGCTACGGCGACTTCAGCTTGCCGACCAGTATGATATATCACCTTGCGCCCGTCGCGCGGCACACGAAGACTCCGGCGCTGGTGCTGGTGCCTATCCGCACCGCAAAGCGGTACACGGACACAAGCGAGGACATATATCACCACACGCTCGGGGCCGAACTGATCTATCGGGCCAATATCAAGTCGGGCGGCGATAACAACCGCGAGCGCGTGACCAGGGTGCTGATGCGCCTTGCGGAAGGTATCGAGCAGATCGTCACAGATGACCAATGGCTGACCGTTTCCGGTGTTCGCAAGGTGGACATGTGCTTGCTGGAGGAGGTCAATTACTCGGAGCATTTCACGCCCGACGAGAGCATTCTCGAACAGCGGGCCGAAATGACTTTCCACGTCGCAGTCTCTACGTAGGGAGCATACAATGGCATCGTTTCAATATGGAGAAAAACGCCTCGGCTATTTCGTCGCCGAATCTACATTCGGAACCGGGGTAAAACCGGCAGCTGGTGACGGCTTCGTGGTCACCGACATGCAGATCACGCCGAATTACGAGTTCCACGATGTCCCCGACCGGCGTGGCACACGCTCCCGCATGGAGCAAGTGCCAGGGCGTAAGGGTGCGACGTTTACGATGAGCGGCACGCTGCGGCCTTCTGGCGCAGCGGGGACCGCACCAGACATCGGGCTGATCCTCAAGCACGCAATGGGGACGCAGACAATCTCCAGCAGTACCAGCGTGACGTATTCACTGAAAGAAGATCCCAGCGACATGTCTGGCACTCTGTACCACCAGCTTGATGACATCCAAGAAGGCGTGGTCGGTGCAATAATTCAGACGCTGAACTTTTCTTGGAACGGGCGCGACTTTGTCACTTGGGACGCCAGCGGCATCGGCGTGGATGTGCTCGAGGCTGGCACTACGCTGGCAAACGGAGCGGGGAGTTCGACAGCGACCTTGACCGTAGACGATGCGGACTTCTTTGCGCCTTACGGCGTGATAAAGATAGGCAGCAGCGACAATTCCGGCGCGGGGCATCAGATAACCGCAGTAAATTATAGCAATAACCAGTTGACGCTTGAAAGCAATGCGTCGTGGTCGGACAATGACCCTGTAATTCCGTTTCTCCCGACGATGAGCAACACCGGCTCGCCCATCTACGGCACCAAGGGCAAGCTGTCGCTCGATGGCGACTCAAGCGAGGTCAAACATACCGGCGGCTCGCTCTCGATAAACACGGGGCTGGATTTGCACAACGATGAGTTCGGCAGCGAGACAGCACAGGCAGTCGTGCTTGCTGGTGAGCGCGTGATCGACCACACAATTGACATGCTGGTCCGAGACACCACGAGCTACGAAATGAGTTTGTTCCGTCGCGATGCCGCACAGGATATTGTTGTGACACTGGGCGACGGTGCTGGCGCACAGATGGTTATAGATATGCCTACTTCACGGATTCGACCGGCACCCCGTACGGGCACCACCGGTCCGATCTCGGTTTCGCTGTCTGGTCCCGCCCTGGGATCGGGCGGCGAAGATGAGTTGACGCTACTGTTCAACTGATTAGCGGGGCGGTGACACGATAGATCATCGTTTAGACCTGGGGTGCCCTCCGAGTCTGCACCGCCCCACCACTCCCAACTTTGGAGGGCACCCTATGGACTTCGGCACTGGATCACTGGAATGGCTGCGCTTCGTTCCTGACTACCACGGCAATCGCAAGCTGCCAGAAGGCGACCGCATCTCGTTGGAGATACGCCGCCTTCGCAGCGTCGATATGATGGTCATGGCAGAACTGGACGAAGATGAGCTCTATGCGTGGCGGGATCGGCACTTCGAACAATACGCCGAGTCGCTGGGTAGTGAAGTAATGGCCACAGTTAAGCGGTTGCCGCTTTCCATCCTTCGGACCCTGCGGATTTTTGTCGAACACACCCGCGACTTCCGCAATTTCGAGTTCGATGGTGTGGCCGAAACAGACGCCACGAAGATATTTTTGCAGTTGCCGCTATTCCCGAACGAAACGCCTTTGACCGAAATGATCGCGGAAGCGATAGCTAAGACGGCAGGGCTGGGAGCAGATGAGGTAAAAAACTACGAAGCGCGGCTCGCTGGTACTCCGACCCGGCGCAAGCGTGCCGCGCGTGCTTCAACTCCTTCACAGGACTCCGGATCGACCCTGGAGGGCGATGCTATCACCACGTCTGGCACGACGAGCCGGTAGCTGTAGGACACGCCACCTATGATCACTGCCCGAGCATCGACATCACCGCCCTTTCCCGCTACATCTGGGAATGGTATCAACTGCTCGGTGACGCCCCGCTGTCAGTGCAAGAGCGTCGGGAAATGCCGCGTCAACTCTGGTTCGGTTTCCGCATTATCGCCCACGAACTATCTACCCTGGCCGAAGAGCTAAATCAAGATGGCGATCACCAAGCAACACATGCAGATCCTCATAGACGCCGAAAATAAGTCGGGGCGGGCCTTTGACCAGATCGAAAGCGACGCGAATAGGTCGCTTGGGACAGGAAAAAGGGGCCTGTCTACGTTAGGCAAGGGCGCGAAGTTAGCAATCGGCGGGGCTGTTGCTGGTGTCGCTGCGTTGGGTGCGGGGCTGGCCGCGTCGGTAAAAACTGCGGGGAATTTCCAGCAAAGCATGGCGGGCGTACAGGCAACGCTGGGACCTAAAGGCACCGCTGGCTCGATGCAAAAGCTGACGAAGCTGGCGAAGGAAATGGGCGCAACCACATCCTTCAGTGCATCCCAAGCCGCTGACGGAATGAAGTTTTTGGCGCAAGCTGGATTCTCTACCGATGAGATTATGGCGGCGCTGCCGAAAACGTTGTCGCTGGCAGCGGCTGGCGGGTTGGAGTTGGGCGAAGCCGCAGACATTGCCAGCAATGTGATGTCAGGTATGCGGATGGAGACCGATGACCTGGCTGGAATCGTCGACAAGCTGGCTGCGTCCGCATCGAATAGCAACACCGACGTGCGCCAGATGGGCAACGCATTCAAGCAAGTAGCGCCGGGAGCGGCTGCGGCCGGTTTGTCATTCGACGAAACGGCAGCGGCGCTGGGTGTACTGGGCGACAACGGCATCCAAGCTGGTGCCGCGGGAACGGCTCTGAACGCGGCACTCCGAACGATGATAAAGCCGACCGAAGACGCAAAAAAAGCGGCTAAAAGGCTGGGCGTTGAGTTTTTAGACGCCCAGGGCAAAGTGCGGCCGATGACGGAAATTGTTACCGATCTCGAAGCCGCAAACATGACCGCCAAAGATGCGCTGGTTTTGTTCGGCGAAGAAGGCGGGCGGGCTATTAATGCGCTCACGGGCAGTGGCAGCGAGCGCATGAAAGAGTTGAAAAAGTCCATCGAAGATTCGGGCGGCGCGGCTGAAACTATGGCGAAGGTGCAGATGGACACCTTCGAGGGCGCGATGAAGGGCCTGGGGTCGGCGACCGAAGGGCTGATGATCACGCTGGGCGAAAACTTTCTGCCGATGGTTCAGACTCTGCTCGAAGAGTGGATAACGCCTACCGTCAGAAAATTCAACGAGTGGATCACGTCAGTCGGCGGGCTGAAGCAAATACTAATCGATGCGGGGACGGTTATTAGCGGGACGATTCAGGGGATCGTCGGGGTAATCGATTCAATATTTACCTCGCCCAGCTACCGCGCAAAATTCTTCGAGACGATGGGCGGCGTGTTTGACGCTGCGATAAATCACTTTGTGAATTTCCGCAAAAACCTCACCAATCTGATTTTCGAGTATGCCAAGCTGGCGTGGGAGCCGTTGAAGTTTGCGTTCACGACGATATGGGATGTAATCAAGGTTGCCGGAGCGGATGGGATTAACGCAATCGGCACGGTATTCACTGACGGTCTTAATGCGATAATAAGGAAATTTAACGAGATCGGCGGCTTGGTTGGACTTGAGATCGGCGAAATAGATTTTACCCCGCTGACGGTCGATGCGCCAAGAGACATTGGCGAGAGTTGGACCGAAATGCGGGAAAACATGAGCGCCCAGCTGGACAACGTGACAGCGGCGGCGACCACGATGGTCACCGACATGGCCGCGGACACCAAAAGATACGGCGAAGCGTGGGGTAAAGTTGGCGGCTTGATTGTCGATCAATCGGGCGAAGACGCTAAAGCGGTGTTGAAGAAATGGGAAAAAGGTGCGCTCGAGCCTATCAAAGAAGAATCCGAAGAAGCTGGAACAGATGCGGCAGAAAACCTCGTAGACGCAGCATCGAAGGAACTGCAAGCGAGCGAGAACAAGGAAGAGTTTAAGCGGCGAGGCGAAGCGTCTGGGGATTGGTTCGGTGCGGGGCTGACCGGCTCAGTTACCGAGAGCGTCCGCGGCTTTAAGATGCCGACGTTCGGTGGTTTTGGAAAAGGTATAGCCGATAAATTTAGCGGCTTCGGCGCTATGTTCGGGGATGCTAACGACTTGGCGCTGGCTGTGTCAGACAAGTTTGGCGGCGCTATGATTGCCGGAATGCACTTGCTGCAAAGTGATGACAAAGTGCGTGCGGCAGCGAATATGTTGGGGGGGGTGGTCGGGGCGATGATTGGCGGGCCTGTCGGGGCGGCACTTGGGTCAGTGCTGGGCGATACTATCAATTGGACCGTTGGTCTTTTTTCTGGATCGACTAAAGGCGAGTCCAGACAAACGGTCATGAAGGAAATTCAATCGTCGATCAATGAAGGCGACCTGGCCAAATTTAGAGCAAGGAACAATCTGTTGCGGACGCTCGACGATCCTGGCTCCGCAAGGCTGACGGCAAAGGCAATCGAAGAAATGCACGGCGTTTCTTATGGTGATGCCGTGGCTCTTGTGAATATTCTTGCAAGCGTCAGCAAGCACGAAGGGACTTCCGGTCTTTCAGGTTCGCAGTTGAAACACCTCGAAGCAATGAACATACAAATGGGGTCGTTTAAAGCCGCCGAGGAACGCAAGATTGCCCACGAGCGGTTAGTTCGAGGCGAAGCACGGTTGTGGCATGATGGTCAGCCGGGGCCTGACGCCGAGCAAGAAACTGAAGATCAAAGAATTGCACGCGAGGAAAAGGAAGCGCACGCAGCAAACGAGCTTAAACGACAGGCAGAGGCTCTGGGTATGTCGGAGAAACGATACAAAAGATACTTAAAACGTGAGCTTCCTTCTGCTGAAACGCGAGAAAAATACAAAGACGCAGTGATTAGGAAAGTCAATGCCGTTGCGCTTGGCCTCAGCTCTTTCGAATGGAGGCAGTTGCAGGACCTCATACGGGATCTTGAGGATCAGTTTCGCAAGGAAGACCTTCAAGGGAAAGTGTGGGACTCCGAAACAGGGCGCTTTGTGCAAGCGCAGAGAGGTTTTTCCGGTACGGTTACAAAGCCCACGATGTTTTTAGCTGGCGAGCAGGGGCCAGAAGATGTGCAAGTGACGCCGCACGATATGTCGGGTTTCGCGGGAGCCGGGAGCATGGGCGGCGGTATGAATTTCACCTTTAATATTTCTGCGCTGGATGTGCGAGGCGTAGAAAACGCCATAGGAAACGAAATCGCCCCCATGATAATCGACCAGATACGTGCCGCCTCTCGGCGCGGCGAGGGCATTATGCACAGCGATGGATTGATAGCCGAAAGGCGAGTCTAAAATGCCTGACGCAAAGGCCAGGATCTTATACGACGCGGACACGTGGGACGCTGCAACGATCACTTCCAGCAGCGAGGCCACGGACTTCGCGGACGATAATGTTGTCCACGAATTTGTCGCTCACCCTTGGCGCACTACCGGCAAAGCGTCGGAGTGGATCAAGTTTGATCTCGGCGCAGCTACGACGCTGACGTGTGTGGGTATATTCGCCCACAATTTGACAGCAAATGCCACGGTCACGCTGCAAGCCCACGCGTCTGATAGTTGGGGTTCGCCCACCTATTCCCAGGCGCTGACGCTGGCGACGGACGCCGACTCTGTGGTTTACGAGCAGATCGTTTTCTGCCTGTCCCAGCAGTTCCGCTGGTGGCGCATCACCTTTGCCGATGCGGGAAACGCCGCCAGTTACATACAGGTCGGCCGCATTATGGCGGGTTCGTTTTACGAGTTTGCGCGAAATTACAACAGCAACATACGCCGCGCTCTGCTCGATCCTTCCGAAAGCGCACAAACGCCAGGGCGGCAAGATTACACGCGGACGCGTAAACGGTATCGACAATACACTCTCGGTGTGCGGCTGCAAACGGAGGCGCAAGCGGAAAAGATGGAAGCGATCTTCCGGAAGATCGGCAACGAGAAGCCGTGCGTATTGATGGCCGACTACAGCAACAAGCCCACGGCGTGGTCCATGTACGGATATTTAAAAACGCCGCTGTCGCTGGCGCATCGATTTACCAGGCACTTTGACATCGCTTCCCTCGTCTTTGCCGAGGTGACCGAATAGTGGCATTAATCGTCAACAAAGCCGCACAGGACTGGCGGCTGCTCATCGAGATATACTTGACCGGTAAAACCCTGAAGATTGCCGAAGAATCGCTGGCATTCGATTCGGGGTTCTACGACGGGCGGCTGCAAGATGTAGGCGTGATCGATCAAAGCGCCGGGCGAGTCCTCGACCCCAAGCTGGTATCATCTCGCAATACCTTCAGGATAGACAACGCAGACGGTTTATACTCGACCTATTACGACGATTACACGTGGGTGAACCGGGAAGTCGTGATAAAGGCGGGGCAGGGCCTGGTCATTGGCGACTACGAGGAAATCTACCGCGGGCGGGTGCTAACGTCGGGCGGCATTAAGCTCACCGAACAGGAAATGACGGTGACGGTGGATGATGTGCGAAGCAAGGACCAGCGCACCCTGCCGATAAATAAGTTTTTACCTACCAACTATGCCAACATGGAGGTGCTCAAGCGTTGGTATCCGATCCCGATTGTCTATGGCGACTGGAGTTCGTCGGCAGGGTCGGAGCGGGTGCCCGCTGTGCAGATAGACAGCACAGTGGGAACGGGCGGCAGTTTTAAGATCGCCGACCACACGGTCAAGCAGATCGAAAGCGTCTACAAAAACGGATCGTCTGTGGCCTTTTCTTCTGCGTCGCTGGCCAACGCGACGTTTACCCTCGATGTGGCCTACGACCCGCTTGTGGACAAGATAGACGTGCACTGCCAGGGCATAACCGATGACGGCAACAGCAGCGGCACGCTGATCACCTCGCTGCCTGACATTGTGCAGCATATCCTGACCACATATCTGGGGGTATCGTCTGGCAATATCGACTCCTCCGCTTTCGCGGCTTGGGAGAGCGAGTTGACGAGCTCTGACGATGGCAGACGCTGGATCGGCACAGACATATCCTCAAACGTGCTGATTACTGAGGCGCTGCTCGAGGGCTTTGCTGACATGACCATCCAGGCGAACAAATACGCCCCGAAATACCGGCTCGTGCCGCTGGGATCGATGGACACTTTCCGCGAGGGGGATCTTATGAACAGGTACGACGGCAGCAAGGACTTCGTCGTACACCAAGACCCCGAGGAAAACTACGTGAACACGATTGCGGTGGATTATGCCTACAACCCAGTCGAAAGGCAATTCGCTCGCTACGAAAAAGATGACACCCTTGAGATAACCGACGCGGGAACGCGGGTGCGGCGGCTGCTGACGCTGAACTGGCTGTACAAAGACACCGGCGCAGAGCATCGAGGGCAGCGTGAGTTGCTAAGTTTTGCCACCATCACCGAGCATCTGACCACGACCGTCGGACCGCGTGCGTTGATGAAGGAACCGACCGACTTCTTCCGCATCGCCTATGGCAAATACACCGGCAACGCCATGCAAGTGCGAACGATTCGCAAAGATTTTGCGAAGATGTCGGCGCAAATAAATGCCTGGAGCGTCGGGTCGCTGGAGGCGGGGCGTTGGACGGTAGACACCGCGCCCGTGTGGAATAGCTCGGACGAGCAAGAGCAAGACGAACACGGATTCTGGACTGACAGCGACGGATACGCCGGACAACTTGGCGGCGGGCAAACGCCGGGATCGGATAACTCCAATTGGTTTTAGAGCAGATCGCCAAGATCGTCCCAGCGGCGAATGACCCTGACGTGTTCAAGCTGCTGGCGCTACGGCGTGAGATCTCAGAGCGCCACTACAGCGCAAAAATTGCAGAGGGGAAACGGTTGCGCCACCTCGCTGAAGCGGAAGAATGCAGGGACCGCCTACGCAACGAGGCGCTGACAGACCACGCCGAGATGGACCTACGAGGACGATTGATTGCCGCAGAAGCATCCGCAGAACATTGCGAACACAACGCCCAGCTTTACCGGCTCGAGGTGCAAGCCTACCTGGAACAACTAACGACGGCAGGGGACAATGGCATTTACCAACGGACTTGATGTTGACATAGGCGATCCCACCAAGGCGTCCGACTACGATACGCTCGCGGATAATCCCGAATGGCTGCGGGACAAGGCCGACGTCCAGCATCACTTCGACATCTCGGCCGGTGACGGTACCCACAAGGACATCACGTTCAAGTCGGGGACCGGCAACATCACCATGAACGATGACAAGTGGATCGGCCTGGGTGCGTCGGCGGGGCGTATTGAGTTCGACGATCAATCCACCGACGAGGTCAATATCCTCTCGGCAAACGTGGCTATTGGTAGCGATTCGGCTGTGCTGTCGTTAGGCGTCGGCGCTGACGCCACCCTGACCCATGACGGCACCACGGGCGTCACCCTTGCGGCCAATCCCATCACTCTGGACAGTGGCGGCAACCTCACGCTCGACGCCCACACCGGCGTCCACATCTTCAAGGACCAGGGGTCGGAGATTTTGCGGATTACGGAGGAAGGGTCGGGGCAGGTAACCGTCAAGGTGACCACGGACGCCCGCGATCTTGTATTCACCGACCACGGCAACGCTACCGGCCTGACCGTCCTCGATGCGGCGGTGGGCATAAGGGTGCCCGGCGAAGTACAGACTACGGGGATCGCTTACACGGACGGCGACAATGCTATCGTGATCGCAGACGGCGGCGGGGTGACCTTTGCGGCGACGGTAGACGTCAACGGCGGGGCTATAGACGGCACCGCCATCGGGGCATCGGCAGCATCTTCTGGGGCATTTACGACCTTGACGGCATCGGGCGATGCATCGGTTGGGGACGATCTGCTCCTAACTTCTTCGGGGTCGGTAGTCAACTGGAATAGCGGCGACGTCACGCTGACCCATGCAGCGGGCAAGCTGACCTGGGGCGGTGATGGTGCCGTGGAGTTGGACTTCGGCAACCACGAAATGACCAACGTTGACATCAACAGCGGAGCAATTGACGGCGCGGCCATCGGGGCCGCGTCAGCCTCTACGGGGGCATTTACCACGCTATCGGCCACCGGCGACGTTAGCCTCAACGGGGGCACTTTCGTTTTCAACGAGGCCGGGGCAGATAAAGACCTCCGCATCGAATCCTACGGACAAGCCTACTGCCTGTTCGTCGATGCGTCCACGGATAGCGTTGTGCTGGGCGGTTCCAGTGGCGTGGGGCCGCTGACAGTATGGTCAAGCTCTGGTGCCACCAATACCCGGCTCGTAGGTCGGAGTAACGGTACGACAGACGAGGCCGAGTTGTTGTTCACTCACAACGATGCGGCGACCGCGCATGGCAACATCACCGGCAGGGATACGCAGCTGGTTTTGAGCGGCGGGACAACGCAAGCAATGTGGATCGACTCCAGCGGCAACATTGGCATCGGGGGGGACGGAGACAATCACCTTCACATCAAGGTCGGCACGGGGACGCAGACTCTCAGGGTTGACGCTTCGGGAGGGACCGGCGGGTCATCTAACGTCATTCTCGAGTCCGACCGCCCGGGCAGCAGCAGCGGACAAGAGGGCGGCAAGCTGCAATTCTACAACCAGGGCACGAGCCAAGCCAACTACGCCGAAATCAAGGGGCTTGTTGTCTCCGACACCACGGGGATTCTTCAGTTCGTCACCTCTGCCACCACGGCGATGGAGATCGACGAAAACCAAAATATCGAGGTGTTTGGCAAGGTCCATATCAAGGACGTTTACGACGGATCGGCGCAGCTCAACTTTACGGCCTCCAGCGGCAGCGGTAACGCGTGGGAGATATATCCGCATACGGGTGGACTGTCGTTCTTTGACCGAACGAACACCAGAAACACGCTCTGGCTCGATAATGATGGCGACGTCAGCATAGGTACTGATGACCCTGACCCGTTTAGCTGGGGGACTCACTCGCTGACGCTATGGGATGAGGGGGCCACAAACAGCAACGCAAACATCGACATCGTAGCAACTGGCACGGGGACTGCCGCTCTTATCTTTGGCGGTGGAACATCGTCAGGCACTGACGCAAGTATCCGCAGGGCGTCGATTTATGCATCCGATGGTAGTCACCTGGGGTTCGCGACAAACAACGGCGATTCTGGGGATGCCGGTACTGAAAGGATGCAAATCTCAAATGCGGGTGTCGTTGATATTGGCAGCAGTTTTGAATGCAACGCCGACGGTGTGGTAAAGTGGGGCAGCAGCAAGGACTACGGCTTGCTGACGTGGGACACGGGCAAGGCTATCGTCGGCGGTCAGAGCGGCAAGGACTTAGAGCTTCAAGCTGACTCCGAAAAAATGATGACCCTCGACGGAGACGGGAAAATCTACCTCGGTAGGGGAGCCACCAACGTCAATGTGATCGGGGATGCGAGTTCATGGCTGGACATCCACCACAACACCACAGACGGCACCGATAATCACGGAACACGCATAGGCGGCGGTGGTGATGTTTCCGACACTCGGGGAGCATTTGTCCAGTGCATGGGAAACGAATACCCCGGCGATGAGGGCAATTTATATCTCAGGGCGGGGAGGGATTCGGCAAACGGTCATCTCAGGTTTTATACTGACGGCGGCGAGCGGATGCGTATAGTATACGGTGGCGAGATTCGGATGTATGATGACGTTTTGCTCGATGCCAAGGTCTTGAAAATTAAAAACGCCGCAAGCGTCCCGTCAGCCGCAGCCGACCACGTCTTCCTTTATGCGACGGATGTTCCGCACACCAGCGAGCTCAAGGTGCTGGACGAGTCGGGAAATCATACAACACTCAGCCCGCACAATTTCTCACTGATCGAAGACGGCCCGTCTGAAGAAATGGCGTGGTCGTACTACTCCGAACGGGGAGGGAAAAAAATCAACGCAGATATGACCATGGCGCTCCGGCTCCTCGAAGGGCTGACCGGGGAAAAACTCGTTTATACCACATAACAAACGGAGGATGTAATGGCTACAATAACCGCAACCGTTAGCGACTCGCAGAACGCGGCCATCGCGGCCGAGGCAACCGAACGCTCCACCGATGACGCACCGGTAACCGCGGCAGACATCGCCAGCGGGCTTGTCGGCTCTCACGCCGACAGGGGACTGCGCGACAAATATGTCGCCTGGTATAAGTCTCTCGGCGTGGCGGGTATGGCCGCGCTTTACGACGCGGCACAATAGCACCACACACACACACAGGAGGGCACATAACATGACAACCACGGAGGGGGTAGATCTCACGCAAGTGATGCTGTCGCAGACGGGGGAACCGTTTCAGGACGGCGACGATACGCTGACCCTTGGAGCAGTGATCCAGCAGTGCCTGGTCGCAGCGTTGGAGGGCGACGAAAAGGCCGACGCGACGCAGAAGCTCAAACGCTACAATCTGTTCTTGAAGGTGCGCGACTCCCTGAAGGCGGGGAAAGCGGTCGCGCTGAAATCGAACCAGAAAACCATGATTCTCGATTGCGCGGGCAAGGCATACGGTCCGCTTATCTACGGCCAGTGCCACCACGCTATCGAGGGCGATACCGAGGAAGATTGAGTTATGGACTGGCTTAAGGAACGCGGACAATCTTTAGTGAGTAAGAAGCTGGGCGCAGCCGTTGCGGGGGGTAGTATTGCAATGGCCGCAGAAGGCCCCGCCCAAGGGGCGGCGTTGACGTTGACCGCTGTTTACATCCTGGCACAAGCTGCCGTGGACTTCGCCGCAAAGCTGAAGGAATAGGCGTTGCGGCGTCATGGTCTAAGGCGAGCCATCACCGACTTTTGGCGCTGGTGGCTCGCCCTTCCCCTTGCGCTGTTGTGCGGGGTGGTGCTATACGTGGCCCTGTGGCTGTTCAGTCGGGACCGCGACTATACGCTGGACGAGCTCGTTTGAATTAGTACGTCCACAGCACGTTGGCGGCTTTGGACATGTCGCCATCGACGTGCACGAAATTCTCGCCCACTCCGATCCGGTTAAGACCCGCCCGTATCAGTGAGCGCACGACGCTGTGCTTTGTGCGGCTGTCGGGCGTGGAGATGTCCACGGCCCGCCCTGTGGTGTGGCTCGAGGTGGGGCGCTTGACCGACTCTTCGTGCGCCGGGCAGCGGTAGCCGCTCGTGATTTTGAAGGGGTGCCCGGCGACGTCACGGGCATCTTGCAGCCGGTTGAGAAACACCTCGTCCATCTCTGTCAGCCCGCCGCATTCCCCGCACTTGCACGCGAACTCTTCGCGCGAAAAGTTTTTCGTCAGTTTCATTCGTCCCCTTTCGCGAATCGTCTAAAGAAACGTCCCCAGAAGCTCTTCCAACCTATGCCGGAAGAGCGTATGACCAGCCGCCATATTATCTGCGCTCCTATGGCGGCGACCGCCCACGCCCACCAGGGTGCGCCCCATAGTAGATAGATCGCCACCGGGAAATGCGAGGCGAAGCTGGCCACGTGAAACTTATCGATGTTGTGGCCGTCGGTCTGCCGCGCTAACGTGGACCAAAACTTCGCCCACGCTGTGGGCTTGGCGTCTTTCGGCACAAGGCGGGCAAGGCTTTTCGCGGCGATGTGATCGAACAGGTGGATCTGCCACCGCTTGTTATTCCGGTGCACATGGCTGGCAGCGATACCCCACTCGGTGATCCAGATAACGCCGACGGTAAGCGCGAGTGTATCCATCAGTGACTGCCTCCACCGTTGCCTTTAGACGAAGACCCGAAGTAGAAGCCGAGCACTTCCTTGAGGCTGCTGGCGATTACGCCCAGCATGATCGCCAGGAAGTCGCGGTTGCCTTGCGGTAGCTCTGTCGCAAATAGCATCCACGCGGCCCCGCAGAAAGCCAGCACTACCATCACTGCCAGTGCCGGTTTCAGTATCTCGTCGCTCATTTTTTGCCTCCCAGAACCGCGCCCAAAATGACGGACATCAGCGCCATCAGCCCCGTATTCACCGGCTCGGATGTTAAAAACTCTTCGCTTGCTATCGGCCACCCGCCTTCGCGCTGAATAGCGTAGAACCCCAGCACGAGGGTCGCAGCGGTGGCCTGGTGGCCAGCTGCTCGTGTGGCCTTTGCGGTGGCGGGTGGGTGTGGGGAGGGCTTGCTTTTTGCGGCTTTAAGCTCGGCCTTGAGCAGGGCGACCCGATTTTTGAGGGTGGCCACGTCCTTGGCCAGGGCTTCAGCGCGGGACCATCCCGCGTCCTTCTTTTTTGGCAGTTCGCGGTCCTCTGCCCGGCGATTGTAATACTGTGCCATGGTTTTTTTTGGCTGCTATTAATTTTTTTGATTTTGTTGTTGACATATCAAGATGGAGGTTATAACTTACCTACATGTTCGCAATGGAACAGTGTCAAACAAATCAACCTCAGGGGGTGAACATGAGCAAGGCAACGTCCGTCAAGCTGAACGCCGAAGAAATGGAAATCGTCAGGGAGGTGCTCCTTGACCATATCATGACGATCGAGGACAACGGTAATACGGGCGCAGCGCATTACGTCCCCGGTCTGATGTCGGCATACAAGAAGATCGAAGCGCACGTCAAATAGTCACACCCACCCACCCACTTCCTACAGTAAAGAGACACACCCATGGCACTGCTGAACAACGAAGCCACCCTGAACGCGATTAAGGCCGAGGCATTGGCCGCTCTTAGGGAGGTGGAAGACAGGCACGGAATAGATTTTAAATTCGGGAACCTGACCTACGACGGCGACGGCGATTTCTTCAGGGCTAAGTTGGAGGCGTCGCGCCGCGGTGCCGATTCGCCCGCGACCAACCCCAACCAAGACGCGCTCGACCTCTTCCACAAAAAACAAGCCGAGATATTGCGAGCACACGCAGAAGGGGCGTCAGGTGGGACGGGGGCGTAGCATGGAACGCGAGTCCCGCTTGGAGGTCGAAAGGGCTGATGTAAGGGCTGCTATGGAGGCCTGTGAGGGGGGGGAGATCGAGTGCGCCCGGTGCCACGAGTACTACGAGGCCGATGAGATAGTGCTCGGGCCGCGGCTGTGGGTGTGCCATTCTTGTGATGACTTGGAGACCCAGCATAGGATCAGCAAGCTATGAGTCAGTTGGCAACGACATCACCGCGTTTAATGCAGCACACACCGATGGGAGAAAAGCAGATGACCTTGGCCGAATTCGCTAAACTTGTCCGCGCCCGCGAGGCCGAACTCGCCCCAGGAAACGAGACGCCCCTACTGACCCACCTGCATCGGGAGATGGAGGACGCAGTCGGCCCTGCGTGGCGAGCCGCGTTTGACGCTGCCGATGGGATCGCCTTCGACGATCGCGCCCATGCCTACAAGTGGTGGACTCGGGCTTATGACCTGTGGGCTGCTGACCTCAAGAGGGCACCGGCCGATCAGTATGAGGACATTCTGGATCTGTTCGTCGCCGTTGATTCATGATGGGGAAGCGGCAGAAGGCCCAGCGTGGCGGCGCTCGCCCCGGCGCTGGTCGCCCGCCCATGTACGACCGCGACCCTACAGCCACGGTCAGTTTCGTCTGTCCTGTGTCCCTGCGTGACCGCGTGGATGAGGCCAGCAAGGAGCAGGGCCTGTCCCGCAGCCAGTATATCGTGGCGGCGCTCAAGGCGCGTCAGGCTCCACCATAAAGGAATCCGAGTAGTTCCGAGAAGGTCCGTAAGTGGGGGTATTTGGGGGGGGTAGGCGGGGGACAACAGCGACATGTCGCTGGCGTTTT
>VTLG01013066.1_pt1 | contig 26838 bp, 18 predicted proteins | sample 4694571 | NCBI WGS metagenome assembly VTLG01 (sample SAMN12604809, study PRJNA352737) | marine metagenome | biome: ENVO:00000447; feature: ENVO:00000209|ENVO:00000569|ENVO:01000036; material: ENVO:00002151; isolation source: viral sequences binned using virsorter ...
TATACGAAACCGATACAGATCCAGAAGATGAAAGTAGAATGGTAAGTGAAGATTCAACTATTGTTGAAGGAACATATGTAGAAGATCATCCTAACAGGATGGAAGGACAAATGGGATATGCATATCCCAATATTATTAGGAGAGAATCACCAGAAGTAGGAACAGATAATGTAGATGCTGGTGGAGCTGGTGTTTACGATACAACAATGAACTATACGAATATTAAAATTTGGGATCATGAATCTAATGTTCATAATCGTATCTCAGATTTTAGAGATGTAAGAATAGTCGATATAATAAAGTGTGGTAGGGAATTTTTAGAAATTGGAAATCAGACAAATAAACATGAGGGAGATAATGATTATGAGTTTACCCTTATGGAAGATGGGTCACATATTCAAATGGAATCTGGTTCAGCTGGTATTCCAACAACATCTAGGAAAATTTGGAATGTGCCACCACCATCGTATATCAGACTGACAACATCGTAATAGGGTTATATAACTCTTATAAATAATTTAACAGAGACTTAAACAAAGGAATTCAATATGGCAGCGATAATCACATCGAAATTTCGATTTCATAATGCCGAACAATTTAAAGAATCGTTTTCAGAAGCCGCACCTACCAATTACTATATGTTTATTGGTAGACCTTCAGCATTTGCTTCGGGTACAACTGGTGGTTCAGATTCGGCCCCACCTACCCCTGTAGATAATCGTAGGTCAGAAGCATTTCATTGGGATGATATGCTTGCAGCTAAGAAAATTGATTCCACAGGCGTAACACACGCTATTCCAAGACGAGACTTGGATGTTTCGGGTGCAACTACATACGATATGTACAGACCTAACTACTCAGCATCCAATACTGCAAATTCAGGAGCAACCAGTTTATTTGATTCAACATTTTACTTTATGACTTCTGCATACAGGGTTTATAAGGTATTAGAAAATAAAAACAATGGTGCATGGACAGCCGCAGAACCAACTTCAACATCACCACTTCCATTTGCTACTGGTGGATATACAATCAAGTATATGTTTACTTTATCAACAACTCAGGTACAGAATTTCTTAACACCAGATTTTATACCAGTTTTAATTGCTCCAGAATCAAGTAATGCATTAGCAGATGGTAGATTAGATATTGTTAAGGTAACTACTGCTGGACTTTCTTTAGGTAATGGTAGTGCATGGGCAGCTGCAGATGATATAAGTGTAGTAAATGTTCCAGTTAGAGGTGATGGTACAGGAGCATTAGCAACAGTAGTCATTGGTGGAACTTCTGGTTCTGCTGATGGAACTATAACTTCTTGTTCTATAACCTCAAATGGTTCTGGATATACTCACGCAACTATTCTTGCAGCGGATATTATTGAACAATATAATATTCAACAATCAAATGCATTGACTTTTTCTACAGCCCCAGTATTTGAGGTTATAATCGGCCCAGACGGAGGACATGGTTCAAATCCTGCAAAGGAACTTGGAGGACATTTTTGTTTGACAGATGTTAAATTGCAACAAACAGAAGCATTTGACTTTTCCGTTGTAAACGATTTCAGACAGATAGGAATTGTCCGTAGTCCATATTCTTATGGAACAACTTCTGCATTTACTGGTTCAACAGCAAGACAAACTAAGGCAATAAAACTTGCAAGTAATTCAGGAACATTTCAAGTAGATGAAAAAATTTCACAGACAATACCAGCACAAACAATTAAAAATAGTGGTGGAATGACAGTTTCGGGAAGTGTAATAACAGTTAATACGGATAATCCACACCAACTTGAAACTGGACAAATGGTTAAGATTGTAAATGGTACATTTGCAGGAGGGGCAACTACTGGACATCAAGGAACACATCATATTACTAGAGTTGATGCTGATACATTTACATTTACAGTATCTTCATCAAGAACACCTACAGGAAGTTTCACAAAAGGTACTTGTGCATATACAACATTTGCACCACAAGGAGTAGTTGTAGAATTTGATGCAACTAATAAGATTTTGTTTTATGTTCAAAACTCCTATGATAATCAAGGTACAGATGCAACATATAAACAAAATATTCCATTTAGTGGAAACAGTACAATAACAGGAGCAACTTCAAATGCAACTGGTGTTCCAGATGTAGCAAGTAGTGCAACAGTTAATAATACTGTATTTGTTGGAGGATATGCAAACCCTGAACTACAACCAGATTCGGGTGATGTAATTTACATAGAAAATAGAAAACCAATTAGTAGAGCTTCTGACCAAACAGAAGATGTAAAATTAGTTGTTGAATTTTAAAATAAAGAGATATGCAAAAGACCAATTTAAATGTTTCGCCATATTATGACGATTTTAACGAAGATGATTTGTATCATAGAGTATTGTTCAGACCTGCCTATTCAGTTCAGGCTCGTGAACTTACCCAAATGCAAACCATCCTTCAAAACCAAATTGAAAGATTAGGATCACATTTCTTTAAAGAAGGTGCAGTAGTAATTCCAGGCCAAGTTGGATTTGATGTTACATATTCATATGTAAAACTTCAAGCAACTTTTATTTCTGGTTCTACCACACATACTGCTGAGAATTTTAGAACAGACTTAGTAGGAAAGAAACTTACAGGAGCAACTTCAAAAGTTGTTGCAAAAGTTGTAGGAACACAAGCTGCAGATTCTTCCAATGACCTTACAATATTCGTAAAGTATGAAAAATCTGGAACTGATGCTGGTGGTGATACTAATAAACAATTTGCTAATGGTGAAGTGTTAAATGTTGATACTGCAATTTCCTATACTGCTGGTGGAATATCATATACTATAGCTGGAAATACACAAGCCGCATTAACATCAGCATCCGCTGCCACAGGAACAGGGTCATCAGCAAGTGTACAAAAAGGAATCTTTTATGTTAGGGGTTCTTTTGTGCAAACTGCAACTCAAACAATTATCTTAGATGCATACTCTGCAACTCCTTCATATAGAATTGGTTTTACAGTCACAGAATCTTTAGTAACTCCTGAAGAACAAACAGCACTTCTGGATAATGCAACTGGAAGTACTAACTTTGCAGCCAAAGGAGCTCACCGATTAAAGTATACTCTTACCCTTACAAAGAAAGCACTTGGTTCTGCTGATGATGCAGACTTTATTGAGTTAATGTCAGTCAAGGCTGGTCTAGTTCAAAGTGCAGTTCGTGCAACGGAATATTCTGTATTAGAGGACACTCTTGCACGAAGGACTTATGATGAGTCTGGTGATTATATTGTTAAAGGTTTTGATATTGACCTTAGAGAACATTATAATGACGGACTTAATGATGGAGTGTTTACTACAGCAGATGGTGGTGATCCTTCAAAGATTGCAATAGGATTATCGCCAGGTAAAGCATATGTTCGTGGATATGAGATAGGAACACAGAGTCAAACATTTGTAGAATTAAATAAAGCCCGAGAAACAGATTTCGTACAAAACAATCCAACTACATTTAGTGCTGGTAACTTTCTTTCAGTAGAAAATGTTTATGGTTCACCAGACATTACCTCAGATGGAAACGATAGTAAACCATTTAAGGAAGTAGAGTTGCGTGACCAGAGAATGCCAGTTACCCATGTTGCGGATAGTGATACTGGGGGCGGAACTAGTTTTGTAGCTGGTGATCTTAGTTTAGTAGTTGATTCAACAGAAAGATTTCCCCAAACTGGTGCATTTATTATACAAATAGGCAATGAAATAATACATTGTGCGTCTTTGAGTGGAAATACAATAACAGTAACTAGTGGTACAGATGCGGGTAGAGGTTATCTTGGTACAACAGATGCAACCCACACTTTAGGCACACCAGTTTATATGTGGGGAATGGATCTTTTTCATACATCAAGTAGTTGGAATACACAAGCAAGTTTTGCAGCGTCTGGTGGGGGAGTAGCAAGACGAGCAAGAACTGTCGGTGTTGCAAGGACTAGAGCTTACGAAGTAGGAACAGCCGTAACTCCTACTCTTTCTGGTGCTCATCCTAGAACTTCATCTTTCCATCATTATCTCTTTGATGTTAGAATGTTGACCAAATTAACTATTACTCCAAAGGGGGGTACTGGTGATGATGATGCAGGATTTGATGCAACACATTTTCTACACAATGGAGCAAGAATAAAAGGGTCAAGTTCTGGTGCAACAGGAATTGTTTACATTGCACCACAAGACAAGACATTTGATATGTCAGGATGTACAACGGAAGCAGGTACAGGTCTTACTGTACCTTCTACTGCTGGACTTGAAGTTGGAATGGGAGTAAGAAATAAAGTTGGTGGAACAACCGCAGGAGTTACAGCTGGATGTTATATTAAATCTATTACAAATGCCACTACTGCTGTATTATCAGTAGCTTCTGGTAGTGGTAATGGAAGTGGAAAAACTATAACATTTGGAAATGCAACAGATGCAGCTGATGGTAGAAAGATAGATGGTGGAACTACATTCCATGTAATTCAAACCACAGGAACATTTACAACAAATGATACAATTTCCTGTAATTTTGCTGATGACTTAGCAACAAGTACAAAAAATCCTATAACTGCTATAGAAAGTTTTAGTATATCTGATGCTCATTCGGTATATGGACAAAATGCAGGCGCAGGAAAAGAATTTGTGGCAGACATTGTTCCAAAAGATAGAAAAAAATTAACAGGAACAGTTTCAACAAGTGCAGGCGTAGCAACTTTAGCAGGAACTAATACTCAATTTACTTCAGACCTTAAAGTTGGAGATTTGATTGAGGTAGATGATGCAAATGGTACAACAAAAAGAATGGAAGTAAGAAGTATAAGTGATAATGTGTCAATAGCTACTATAGAAACTTTTCCCGCCACAGTTTCTAATTCTACCATTACAAGAGTTCGTTCTATGATTGAGGAACAAGAAGAACTTGTAATGATTTCTAAACTTCCAAAACAAGCAGTTAAAACATTAAAGGCCGCAGAACTTAATAATAAGATAGATACCACACTTAAAGTTCGTAGACAGAATACAGTAACCCTTACTGGAAATTTAGGTTCTTTTTCATTACCAGATGGAGAATCTTTTGTATCATTTAATGTTGATGATTATGTAATTTCTGTAGTAACTTCTGGTGGAGCAGCCGGTCAGTTCCCAGCAGGAACAATGTTAGCACCATCTACCGATACTGGAGCTACTTGTAAGTTAGCAATTTCAACTCAAAGTTTAGGAATAACTTTATCTGGTGGTATTACTGGTGATGTACTCAAGGTTACATATACTGCTCAAATTGCAACTGCAAACGAAAAGACTAAAACCTTACAACCAATGACAGAATTAGCAATACCAAATGTTTCTGATTTTGCTAGTGGGGTTACATATGATAATCGTGGAATTTATGGAACAAACTGTACGGATTTAGATATTTCATTAATGAAAGCCGATGTATTTAAGGTTCGTGGAGTGTATATGTCTGCTGATTTTGCAACTCCAGCTGTTGCACCTACAATGTCTTATACTACAAGTGCAGGAGCAAATGCATTAATTACTGGTGATATATTTCAGCCTGGAGATAAAATAACAGGAAGTAATGGTGCAATAGCCAGAATTATAAATGGTTCTGCTTCAGGTAGTGGTGGTGTAGGTGGAACAACTCAGGTAGCATCATTCTCATATTTAACAACGAAAAAATTTACTACTGGTACTACTCTTACTTCACAACAAACAGCATCAACATCTTTCTCTGGAACATTAACAGTTTCCGAGGTAACTGCTGGAGATGAAGATATATTAAGTAACTACACAATAGATACTGGAATGAGAGATACTTTCTATGATCTTGGTAGTATTTCAAGGAAGGCAGGAATTGCACCACCAACTGGAAGATTGTTGATAGTGTTTGATTATTTTACACATGGAGCAGGAAATTATTTTAGTGTAGATTCATATCCAGTAGGTACTGCTTCAAATAGTATTGACTATTCAGAGATACCAATGTATTCTGCTCAAAGAGTTGATCCAGATGTAATCTCACCAACTGGTGAATATGACCTTAGAGACTCAATAGACTTTAGACCAAGAGTTGGTAATTATGAACAACTTAATAATTTTGCAACTGGTTCATATTCAATAACACCATTTTCATTTGCAATGAGAAGTTCTGCTGCAACTGGTGCTAATGGTTTTGAGGCAACATCGGCATCTTTGATTGATGTACCAAAATCAGATGATACCTTTATTGCATCTTTTAATTATTACTTACCTCAAAACGCAGCTCTCTGGTTAGACTCTGAGGGAGACTTTAAAACAGTTGTAGGTGCAGCTGCAGAGAATCCAGAAAATCCAGTACCACTTGATGATGCAATGCAACTAGCGGAATTTAGAATTCCTCAATACACATTTAGTCCTCAAGATATTGGTATGCGAAAGTTAAAGAATCGCAGATTTACCATGAGGGATATTGGTAAGATTAACGAGAGGGTTGAGAACTTGGAATACTACTCTCAACTGAATATGTTAGAGAAAGATACAGAGTCGTTCCAGATACAAGATGCAGATGGGCTTGACAGATTTAAGAATGGATTTATCGTAGATAACTTTACTGGACATAGTGTTGGTGATGGTATGCATCCAGATTACAAAAACTCTATGGATATGGCCAATGGTATTCTAAGACCAGAGTTTAAACATAGAATGACTGAACTAGAAGAATCAGTTTCTACCGATAGTGCAAGAACAGCTGCTGGTTATCAAAAGACAGGGGATTTAATAACTCTACCTTATACTGAAGTAGAAATGGTTAATCAACCATATGCTTCCAGAATAGAAAACGTAAATCCATTTAACGTAATTGCATGGGTAGGTTCTATTGCACTTGACCCAGCTTCTGACATTTGGAAAGACACAAACAGATTACCTAATCTTGTTATCAATCGTGAAGGAAACTATGATTCCTTTATTGCACGAAACGGAGGTAGTGCAGTCAATACAGTTTGGAACGAATGGGAAACTTTTTGGACAGGGGAAAAATCAAACTCAGTACAATGGAGGGATCGTTCATGGGCAACAGCTAGAAAACAACTTCCTTTCCGTAGAGTTATGGAAAGAACAGTTACAACTACAACATCTAAACAATCACGTTCTGGTGTTCGTACTGAAATCGTACCAAGAATTGATTATGAGTCCAAAGGAGATAAAGTAGTCAGTACAGAAATTCTTCCTTATTGTCGTGCAAGAGCAGTTACTTTTACAGCAAAGACTTTTAAACCATTAACAAGATTATTTGCATTTTTTGATAATGTAGATGTTACACAATATGTAACTCCAACTGCACCTTATATTAATAAGTACACAACTTTAACAACTGGTATTTCTTCTAGTGATGTAATGAATGGTTCTGGTACTGTTACTGTAGGATCAACAGCACTTTTCAATTCTTCTGGAACAATGACTTTCCAGATTGGAGATGAAAAATTTACATACACTAATAAAACTTCAAATACTTTTACAGGAGTAACCAGAGCTGCAAGTAATACTACAGCTGCAACTCATGCAGGAAGTGGTGCAACTTTTGTATATAAAGGTGCAGAAGCAGGAGATCCACTTATTACTGGAGCAACAGGAAAGGCAGCTGGAGTATTTAATATTCCAGACCCAAATGTTTCTGGAAACCCTGCATTTAAAGTTGGTGAAAGAGTATTCAGATTAACTTCTATGGCGGATAATGGTGTTCTCTCAGGTGATGTAGATACTGCTGGAGAAGCAACCTATTATGCAAAAGGACTTCTTGATAATGTTCAAGAAACAATTATTGCAACAAGAAATGCTGATGTTCATAAAGTAACTGTTAATGAAAGTAGAACAGTGGCTAGTACAAGAACTTCTGATAAACAAATTGGCTGGTGGGATCCGGTGGCCCAATCATTCTTGATTGATGTTAAGGGTGGTGCATTTGTCACTTCAGTAAATTGTTATTTCCAATCCAAGTCCGATACTGTTCCAGTTCAATGTCAAATGAGAACAATGAAAAATGGTTATCCATCAACAGTTATTCTACCATTTGGAACGGCTTCAGTAGAACCAGAAGATGTGCAAATATCTGAAGATGCGACAGCACCAACTTTATTCACATTCCCTGCACCGATATATTTACAACAGGATATAGAATATTGTTTTGTCATCATGGCAAATACTCAAGATTATATGATTTGGTTGTCACACATGGGAGATGTTGAGGTTGGTGGAACACGAACTATTTCAGACCAACCTTATGCTGGGGTAATGTTTAAATCTCAGAATGCATCTACATGGACAGCTGCACAGATGGAAGATTTGAAATTCAGTATCAATAGAGCTAGTTTTTCATTAAATTCTGGTGTATGTACTTTACAAAATATAGGTATACCATCAGTTTCTTTAGGACAGTCACCAGTAATTTCTATACCCGGCAGTAAGAAAATAAAAGTAAGACATCTTAATCATGGTATGTATAAAGCTTCAACTAACAATGTAACTATTGCAGGATTAACAGGAACTATTAAATATTCAAGTGGTACTTATGATTTATCTACTGCAAATGGAACTTATACATCATTAGATGAGGTTGGTTTAGACCATTACATTTTAGATTTAAATTTAACTCATTCTGGAAATCATACTGCACCTACTGCCAATTTTAATGAAGCAAAAGTTACTGGTGGAGCAGATGCAACAGCATCAGAAAACTATATGATGGACACAGGAAAAATTACTCTACAGTTAATGGAAATTGGTGGTACAGATATTACTACTAAAGTTAGAACAACTTCTGGAACTAGTGCATCAGCTGTAACTGGTGCTACAAAGCCTGTAGGAGGAAGTGAGACTTCATTTGAATTAGTTGCTGGTTCTGCGGCTGTAGAAGTTTCCCCAAATGAAAATATTAATTTTGCAACACCAACAATGGTTGCATCTACTATTAACGAAACAAATGAAATGACAGGAAATAAATCCTTTGAGGTTTTGGCAACAATGTCAACACCAGTAGAAAATTTATCTCCTGTAATTGATACTCAACGTATGGGAATGATTTGTGTTCAAAATAGATTGAATAATATTGTTGTAGACCAAGACCATTATTCTTCTTCTGTATTGACTGCAAGTGACCCAACAGCAGGAACAATATTTGCAGATTCATATCAACCAAGAACTGCAGCTGATGGAGATGTAAATGCAGCTGTATATATTACAAGAAAAGTTAGTTTAGCAAACGCATCAACCTCATTGAAAGTTATGTTTGATGCAATAGTAATGAGTTCAGCATATCTTGATGTATACTATAAAGTCTTAAAGTCTGATGACACCACACCATTTGAAAATATTGAATGGACAGAAATGACTATTGATAAAGTTGTTTCTGAATCTAAAGATTATACAGATTTTAGAGAAAGAACTTATGAAGTTGCTGGTTTAGATCCCTTTATTGCATTTGCTTGTAAGATAGTAATGAGAGGAACTAAATCTTCAGAACCACCATTTATACAAGATTTGAGAGTTATAGCATTAGCATTATGAGTCAAGTAAAAGTGGAACATCATCCTGAGTTACGAAGGGATGAATATAGCAAGGGAATTACGAATGTTGATAACGATGCATATACTAAGTATATGAACGGAGCTCTTGCTAGGAAAAACAGAGCAAAAACTTTAGAGGAAAATACTAAAGAAATAAATAATTTAAAAGAAGATGTATCTGAAATAAAAGATATGCTTCAACAACTATTAAGTAAACATGGCAACTAGAACTACAGAAGAAACGAATACCCTAGAACAATTTAGAGTAAATGTAAATGGGTTAGTAGATGACATAGGAAATGTAACTGTATCTTCAGCTGGAGATCAACTCAATACTTCAGCTACTACAGTTGTAGGAGCCATCAATGAAATATTCGCGGGGTTTAAGTTGCAATCACAAATTTCAGGTGATGATACTTATTACCTACAATCATCCAACGCAGAAACATTAATTTTACAAGGTGGGTCTGGTATACACTCTGGATCAGAGACAACAAATATAGTCACAGATATAACAGCAGATGACACAATGTCATTTTTATTAAATGATAATATAACTAGTTTAGTTAGTCTACAATCTACAAAAATACATCCAACAAGTGGAACTTCAGTATTATTTTCAAATGCAGATGGTAGTACAAATTATTCGGTAAAATATGTAAGTCCAGGCGATACACTTTTAGATTTTGGTTCGACACAAGGGTTTGCAGCTGCAATGGCAGTAGCACTAGGATGATTTCGAGATTATAAATATAATAAGAACTTTGGAGTAAACAATGGCCAATAATTTTTTCAATGCTGTCCGAACAAATGTTTCAGCGGATAGTGGATTACCAACAGCAGTATATACAACACCTAATGGTTTAAAATCAATTTTAATTGAATTAGATGTTGCAAATAAAAGTAGTTCTGGTGTTACAGTTACAGTACAAGTGTGTGATGCAAGTCAAAATACAGGAACAGGAAATACAAGAACTGTCAATGCAGTAGCAACTAATACCACAGGAACACTAACAACAGTTTCAGCTCATGGATTATCTGTAAATGATAGAGTTGTATTTACAAATGGAACAGATCCTAGTTTTACAGATGCATCTTTACCACCTAGTGGTGAAGCCACACTTTCAGAAACTAGAATGTATTATGTACAATCCGTAGGGGCGGGTGACACACCAACTACCTTTACGATTGCAGAATCAGAATCAGCAACAAGTCCATTAACTTTTGATTCCAATGGTGCCTCAGTCGTATTTGCAAAAATATATTTAGCAGATATTGTTAGAGATGCACCAGTACCAGTAGGAGGTTCATTGAAAGTTATTTCTGGACAAAAATTAGTATTAGAATCAAGTAGTTCAACAATACAAGATAAAGTTTATGTATATTCATCAGCTGCAAGTGCAGTAGATGCAATCGGTTCAGTACTACAAGAAGTATCATAGGAAATTAAATGTCTTATATTGGTAATCAATCAGAGAATAAAGTAAGTCCTGCAAGAATGCGGGAGTATGTTACTGGTGATGGATCAGCAACATACTTTGACTTATCACACGATATTCCAGGCTATGGAGCTGAGAATCTTATCGTTGTAGTCAATAATGTTATCCAAGAACCAGCAACTGCATACACGATTACCAATGATGCAAATGGTAGACCACGAAGATTAGACTTTGGTTCTGGAAACGTACTTGCAACTACTGATACTTGTTATGTGATTTACCAAGCTACAGGACAGATTTATCACACTCCCCCAGCAAACTCAGTTGGTTATTCACAACTTGAAGCCAATCTAAGGTCAGGTAGAGTTGACCAGTTTGCAGGAAGTGCTGGTGCAAGTAGTAATACTGTATTCACACTTACCGAAACAGCATTGAACGTAAACAGTATTATGGTATATGTTAATGGTATATACCAAAGACCAACAACGAACTATACAGTTAGTGGAACTGCATTGACATTTACTGCATCTCTTGCAGATACGGATGAGGTTGATGTTCACCATATGTCAATAAGGTCAACAGTTACCCGCGTTGCTGATGGAAGTGTAACAAGTGCAGCGTTAGATGACAATATTACTATTACAGGAAATTTAACAGTCAACGGAGCAACAACTACAGTCAACAGTACAACAGTTTCCGTTGACGACAAAAATATAGAGTTAGCTGCAACAGCCTCCCCTTCAGATTCTACAGCAGATGGTGGGGGAATTACTCTAAAAGGAACAACAGATAAAACCATTGTTTGGGAGAATGACACCAATCAATGGAACGTAAACCAAAAATGGACAGAAAACGCAGGGTCATCATTTGCACATAGACCATTAACTGCATCATTAATATTAAGTTAAGGAGAATTAAAAATGGCGATACCAAGTGGATCAGGAACAGAGGTTCTTAAAAGATATGCAAATCAAGTTCAGAATACTACTCAAACAGCATTTACAGTAGACACAAATCATATAATTACAATCCTCTCAATTCATGCAACAGTTATGGGAGGAGCTGCTTGTGCTGTTTCAATATATGTTAATGATGGCTCTCAAGACAGATCAATTATATATAATAACTCTGTCCCTTCATATGGAACATATATTCATAACGATAGAATTGTTATGACAGGAGGTGATTCTTTAAAAATACAGTCTCATACAAGTGAGGATGTTGAATACTACGTTTCTTATATCGAACAAGATTGGAGTTAATTATGAGTGGAATAATTGGAGCAGTACGAAGTAAATCAGGGATAATAAACAGACAAATTGAAGATAAAGAGTTTCGTCTAGGAATAGGTGATTCTAATCCTAACTCAGTAGTAGTAATAAATAAAAATTTTAATGATGCCCATCAAGTTCAGCTTATTAACGAAAATGGTGGCAGTTCATCATCAGCTTATTTAAAGTTAAAATCAAATGTTCAGCAAGCAAATATTTTTGTTACTTCCTCAAATAATACTATGGGTGGTGGTGCTTCGAGACTAACCATAAGAGTTGGAATAAATGGCGTTTACATGGGAGCAAATGATACTTCTTGGAGTGCTGTATCAGATGAAAGGTTAAAAAAAGATTGGGTCAATTTTGAAGATGCGGTTGATAAAATTAATAGTCTTACAAAACTTGGCACATTTATATTTTGTGATCCTAAAACTAAAGAAGAACAAAGTGGTGAACGAGTTGTAGGTTTTTCTGCACAAGAAGTGCAAAAAGTTTTACCTGAAGCAGTAGCAGAAGGTGGTAAATATTCTGATGATTCAGAGGATGATACAACATATTTAGGTGTTCAAAAAGATGCTGTTTTTTGTCTTGCCCTAAAAGCTATTCAGGAATTATCAACTGAAAATACTGAGTTAAAAACCAAACTAGATGCTCTTGAAGCAAGAGTAACTGCATTAGAAGGATAAGGAGTAATTAATGAGCGAAGGTTACATAGGATTAGCACCATCGTATGGTGTATTTCAGAAACAAGTCATTGCAGGAACAACTGCATCTACTTATGACTTGGATTTTGATGTAGTCCAATCGACACAAATTATGGTGTCGATAGATGGTATCGTTCAAGAACCAGATTGGGCATTTTCTATCGGTAGAAGTACTACTGGTCAAATGCAGATTACCTTTGCAGAAGCTCTTACAGTAACAACTGCAACTGGAAACACTACTGCTGGTTCTAACAGTCTTACAAATGTAACAACTTCAGGTATCGTTGTAGGTCAGGGTATAACTGGAACAGGGATTCCTGTAAACACTCATGTACAAGCCATACCAACAACTGGTGCATCCAGTAACGGAACAATCACTCTTTCCAATAATGCCTCAGTTGCAGGAACAGGAACTACATTTTCATTCGGTGCAAGAATCTTCATAGTATATCTTGGAAAACAATTACTCACTCCATCAACTACAGAAGATGACACAGTACCATTTTCAGAGCATTTCTCAGGAAACAATAGTACAACATTATTCAGTCTAGGAAGAACACCACCAAACCAATCAAGCATTATGGTATTCGTTGATGGTGTTTTCCAAAGGGGTTCTGGAAATGCATATACACTTTCGGGTGCATCCATTACATTCACAGGAGCTCCCCCTACTGGAACGAATAATATTACAGTACACTATGTTGCAACTCAGAACAACTCTGTACCAACTGTCACGGATGGTTCGATTACGAATGCAAGTCTAAACTTAGATTATAGTGAGGCAACATACAGAGCTCCAACAGTAGTTACGACAACTGCTGGACAAACAACACAGACAATTAAAAGACCAAATCTAACATCATACTATGATGTAAATAGTGTCTTGGTTTTACTTAATGGTATTATGTTAATACCAACAACTGACTATACAATATCAACAACTACTCTTACTTTAGCTGGTGGTGCAGCTGCAACAGGGTCATCTTTAGTAATAAGGTATTTACCAACAACTGCATAAATATTAAGATAAAAGAGAAACATAAATGGCAACTAAAACAAGACAATTAGCAGACTTTCTAGTAGCAGGGGGTGTATCTGATGCAGAGATACAATCTGTTCCACATATACGGCCAGGTATTTTGCAACCAGCTATTGCAGGGAAAGATTTAAGTGGAACTGCATTAGGAGGTTCTTATGTGTATGGTACTGCACATACTGATGGCCACAGCTACTACTACACAGACATAAAGGGAAGCAAGCCGATAAAAGACCCACGAATCGGGGCACATTTTGGTAGCCAGAGGCATAAAGCAAAGTCAGTACAATTACTGGAACAAGAAACTGCAACACATGGGTCAAATGTTTATTCTGTAGATGGTAGAGAATGGTTTAGAGTCGTAAGTTCAGATATAGAAGGTTGGAACTTGGATTTAGGTACTTTTATTGGTTCGTCTAATCATACATTTACTACATTTTTTGAGATTGTTGGATATTTTAATGATTTTAATTGTATCAGTAGAACAAAAAGTGACAGAGCTGATGATATTAATGTAACTGTTAATGGGGGAACAACTAGGAATTCAGCTAATACAGATAAACTTGGTGGAAAATCAGTTGAAAATAGCCCTTTAAGAAACCGATATGTTGATGCTGGATCAATTATAAATCATGGTGATTCAGATGTAACATCAGATTTAGGTACTACTCCTAAAATTAATACAATAAAAATAGAAGCAATAAATACAGGAAGTGAATACTGGCAGTTTTTTGGCATCGAACTAATTGCTCAAGACACCACATCAACTGCAACCAAATCCAAAATACAGATACCAAGTCAGAACGTAGTTTCTTACGGAAAGAAGTTTACAGTCTCAGGAACACCACACTATGATCCTTTCAATGGATTTACAAATGGTACAACTTTATTTTCAGCAAATGTAGATACTGCAACCTCATTAGGTTTGGGTGAAGGAACAACATGGGGTGCGCCATGGGCAATAAGTAGTTCTAATCATATAAGGCCCTTCAACGGCGGTAGAGTAGTTAAATGGGTAGATAGTTCGGGCACTATAAAAACATCAGTAACTATGATGCCTAGAAATGCTCAGAATATAGGTAATAATGATGCTGATGGATCAGCAGGAACAGTATCAAATGAAATTACTACTGCAAGTGCAACTAATTCTCACACACTAAATTTTAGTGATGATGTAGTAGAAGCGTCATTATCTGAGGTTGCTAAGACCTTTCATTGGAGAGAGTTTGGAAATGGTTCTGCCAATCAAGGAGCAGGAGGTACTTTAGCAGATGCAAGTATGATGTCAGGAACTAATGACTTAATATCGTTTGTTATGGATGATGGACTTACTACTTTTTCTCATAGTTTATGTGATAAACACGCAGGGTCAGGTAATATATATAATGCATGGACAATATCTACTAATAATAATCAAGCATTTTTGATATTTATTGGAACTGGTATAGCATTAAAACAAATTAATACAAGTACACTTACTTGGATATGGGATATTTATATTGATGGTATTCTTGTAGTAGATGGACAAGACCTAAATGGGGTTGGGTGGAAAACATTAGCACAGAATTTACCTTATGGTACTCATATTATTAAATTCCATATGCACGAAGGCTCTGGTTCTGAAGTAGCCGCATGGAGTGAAATGTCTATATTCCAACCCAAGAAGCCTCCAGTACCAGAGGATGCAGTAGTGCTTGCAGACTATATGCTGATGGCAGACTATGTAAAATCTACAGATGGTGCAGGAATGAAAGTTTCAAAAGGTGTTAGACAAATTTCAACATCAAGAGATTGTTTCCATGATGCATCTGCTGGTTCATGGAATATGCCTGTTACAAATGATGCTTATCATCCATATAACTTTCAGGGTATTTATACTACTGCGAATCAAAGTGCAGGAGTTATAACTTGTAAATTACCTGCCTTTGGAACTCAGTTTGAAGTTCAGCATTATACCGATATTTCTGATCCACATATAGACGGAAGTGCAGTAGCACATACTGTCTCAGGGTCAGGTTCAAATATACTTACAACTCCAAATAGTGCAGTAGTATTGGGAACTCATATTTTTGAATCAAAAAATACTGCTACTTCTAATCATAATATTCAGTCATTTCATGTAGTAAGTCCAATCCACACATCTTCACACTATCAGACCTTTGAAACACCATACGCAATGGAGCTAACAGGAGGTGATCGCAACATGGAACAGCACAATCTGATCGTTACACCAGACGGAAAGAGTTGGGATGAGGTAACTAGAGATACGAGTTATATTGGTAATGTTCTTGTTTCTACTAACTGGGCATCACAAAATAATACTAATACTACTGTAGGAGTTGGAGATGAAGTTAGAGGGTATGAGGATGGAAAACATTTATTTTATAAAGATTTTGCTCTTAGTTATGACAGATTTATTTGTCTAGTCGATGGACATTATCAAATTATGTTTGGTACTCATCATAACAATGATTCGGGAGGACATTATCAATCAATTCGTATTAACGGAACTCATGTAAGAAATGTTTACTTTTCGGGACAATCCAATCAAGATGGATTTGTATTTGGACAATATTCAGTTTATTTAAAAAGAGGTGATTATGTTGATCATAGAGGGATGCATTTTACTAATGAAAATTGGCAATTTCAAATTAACAGGATGAATTAATGTTTATATCGCACAAAAATAATGTAATTCAACATATCCACGAAACAGAGTGGCAATGTAGGAGGCTATCAAAAGGATTGTCTAAACCTGAGTATTGGGCTTGGTTGGAGACAATTACTTCTGGTGATCCTCCTGTTGTTACATATCCGTCTGAGGACTTTACCATTGTTGAATGTACTGATGAAAATGTACAAGAAAGACTTATTGAGTTAAGTGATTATATTTCTGTTCCATTACCACCAAAAATAAAAGAATACAACATCAAATACTATGTTTCTAAAAGAGATGCAGAAGAAATATTAGATACAGACGGAAAAAGTTACGATCCAAAGCAGTATGTACAATCTCACTTTGTACCAGATGACACAGCTAAAGACAAAAGATTATTGGATGAAGAATGGGTACGAATAAGAAAAGAAAGAACACGATTACTAGGAGACACAGACCATCATGCTCTGTCAGACCAAACACTTTCAGATGACATGAAAGCATACAGAAAGTCATTGAGGGATTTACCTTCAGATCAGTCTAGCAAGACTAAATATTCAGACATAACATGGCCAACAAAACCATAGAGTAAACAATGCCGATACGAAGATTAGAAAAATCATATACTGGAACTACATCAACAATAGGTGGAGATGAATTAGCTGCGAGTACTATTCCAGTTAAACCTCATATGCAGCCAGGAGTTCTGCAACCAGCTTATATAGGGAAACTTTTGGATGGAACTACAAATCATTCTGGTGCATACGGAACTGCTCAGAGTGACGGCAAAAGTTACTACTATACTGAGATTAAAGGGAGCAAACCTATTAATGATCCTAGAATCGGCGCATATTTTGGAGTACAAAGACATAAATTTAAATCCCTTCAAATATTGTTAGATGAAACTGCTCATCATAAACTGAATGTTTATTCGTTAGATGGTAGAGAATGGTGTAGAGGGGTTTCAGCCTCAACTGAATCTTTACCGGCTACCGAAAAGATTAATATTGTAAATAATTCTTTTGGTGAATATCTTGCTATGAATAATGATGGAGTATTTATTGAAATAACTGGATATTTTAGTGATATACATTGGATTCAGTTTGCTTCTGCAACTAGAAAAGTTAGGTATACATTAGATGGAGGAACAGAGGTTGCTACAGATTTTGGTCATTCATCAATAACATCTCCATATGATACAGCAAGATATACAGACAATGGTTCTGTTACAAAACTTGGAATAGGTGCCACTTTAGGAATTCACACAATAAAAATAAGAAGAAACGCGGGGGATGCTATTTTTGCTTATGGTTTTGAATTTGTTGCACAGAACAGATTTACTGATGCCACTTGTGATTATAATAATGATCCAACTATAACAATGGACTCTACATCTAAATTATCAGTAGGAATGACTGTATCTGGCACAGGAATCCCAGCTAAAGCAACAGTTTCATCAATTACTAATTCTACAACATTTGAATTAAGTGCCGCAACTACAGGAGGATCAGTTTCTAATGGAACATTAACTTTTGGTGAAAGATCAATAGATATTCCTGCACAAAGTGTGGTTAGTTATGGTAAAAAGTTTGCATTAAGTGCAGCTGCACACCATTATGACCCATTTGATACTATGACTTATGGAGGTTCTGGAATTACAGCATCAGCATTAGGAGATCTTATTGATACTGGAACTTCTTTAGGAATGGAAAACTGGAAAGCAGGAACATCAAATTATCATAGACCTTTTAACGGCGGTCGTGTGGTAAAATGGATAGCATCGGATGGTACGATAAAAACCTCAGTAACTATGATGCCTCCAAATGCACAGAATATGCAAACATCAGCTTCTAATCCAATATCAAATGCAGAAGTTATTGCAGGAACTAATGGTGAAAATATTAATTTTGATACTACTAATCCTGACCACTCACTTTCTGAGGTTGCTCGTACTTTTAATGTTATGGAATTTGGAAACGGAGGTGCGAATAACAATACCAGCTATAGAGATCCAAGTATGGCCGAAAACCTTGATGTTAGTGGTGGACTTAAATGGTCATATGCTATGACAGATTCATTGACCACTATTACATCTATGGATGCTAAATCTGTTCCTGCCCAACAAGGAGTGCTTTGTGATGCAGAGAATGATTATACTAATCTTACATTTATAGGAACAGGAATATCTTTTAGACTTTCTACATATCAAGTAGGACATTATGAGTGTGTAATGAATGCACCATATGGTACTCATGCTGTCAGAGTTAAATGGACATCTGCTAATGATACTAATATAGTTTTTGACGGAATTGATATTGGACTTTTGAATGATGGTGGATATGGTAGTTATGCAGATGTAACTTTTTATCAACCTAAGATGCCTCCAGTACCAGATGACGCTTGTATCATCGCAGACTATATGCTCATGGCAGATTGGGTAAATTTAAATGTACTTCATGCTAGTGGAAATGGGTATGGTGTAAGTAAGGGTGCAAGATGGCAAGCAGCTGACAGAGATATACATTGGGAAGGAAACGCAACACCAAGTTTAACAACTGCTGGTTCTGACCCTAACAACTATAGACACAAATGGTTAGATATTGCCAATCATGCTGATAATGATATATCATATCCAGCATTTGCGGATATAGCTCATGCAGGTGGATTTAATATGCACGCGGACAATCCAAACTGGAAAGTTATTCATCCAGGCGGTACATTTAATGCAGCGGGAACAGTATCAGGCAATGCAGATACAAGTACTCAGACTTTTGTAGGTGGAGGAAATGGTACAGGTTCGCCGACATTTGAATTAAGTAATAATAAGTTTTCTATTGCAGGAGTTACGGCTAATAGTACAGGGATGAATTTTGATGGATTTTGGTTTAATATTCCAATTCATACTTCACATCACTATCAGCCCTTTGAAACGCCTTACGTTAAAGAATTAATTGGAGGCGATAGGAATATGGAGCAAACTAATTTGGTGGTTACTGCTGATGGTAAAACGTGGGATGAGGTTACGCGAGATACCAGCTATATTGGAATGAAGGCTGGATTTAGACTTTCTTCAGAAATTAGTTTTGCAGCCGACCACACCAGTTTTGTTAGATTTACTTTACATAGAGGTGGTGAAGATGGAGAACGTGCAATAGATGAAGTGTGTAAATCATTGTATCTTAAAGGTTTTGCATATTGTTATGACAGATTAATTGTTTTAGAAGATGGATTTTACACAATCTCAATGGGTACTCATCCTGGCTCAAGTTCTTCTATTTTCCTATACATAAATGGGGAAAAAGTTCAGAGTGCAATAGCAGATTTCGGTAATAGTGCAACTTGTCAAGTTCAATTATTTCGTGGAGATTATGTTCAAAGAAAAGCTGGGCAAGTGAATAATAATGATGATGAACACAGTTTGTGGGAAGGTTATAGAATATATCCAACAACACAGACTTTTGGAAATAGTAAAAGGAGAGGTTAAATGTATCACATAGCATACAAAAATTCAGATAAAAAAGTTATTTGCCTTCGTGAAACTGAAGAACAATGTTGGATGACTGCAAAAGGTATGGATTCTGATGCTTTTAATATTTGGAAAGAGTCTCTTAGGGATGAAGATGGTAAATTAACTTTTCCTAGTGCAGATTTTACAGTCGTTAGAATTAATCAAAATTTAAAGTCACCAGTATCAGAAGATGAAGGAGCAAAAACATATAATGATTATATAATCAAAAGAAATAATGTTCATTTTAAATGGAATACAACAAAAAAAGAATTAGAACCAGATGATTCATCTCTTGCAGCTGCAGAATTAGACCAAAAATGGGCAGAAATTAGAAGAAGAAGAAACAGATTACTCACAGAATCAGATTGGGTAGTAGTGAAAGCAAAGGAAACTCATGCAAATGCAAGTATTCCTTCAGATTGGGTAGACTACAGAACGGAACTCAGAGACATTACAAAGCAGTCAGATCCAGATGATATAACATGGCCAACTAAACCTTCATAGGATAAATATAAGTAAAAAACAATTATGGCTTTTTCAAAAATAACAACTAGAGGAATGTCGGGTGATACCCTAGAGGCAGGAGATATTGCAGCTAATGCAATCGGTGCTTCTGAACTTGCAGATAATGCAGTAGATGCTGGTGCAATTGCAAGTGGTGCAGTTACAGCAGCTAAGGTTGCAGATGGTCTTATCGAAGTTAAACCTCATATCAAACCTGGCACTCTTTATCCTGCTGTTCATGGATTGATTGATGGTGATGATCCTCAAATAATAGATTCTTCAGCAACACCTCATGTTATTTATTTAGAAGGTAATCGAAATATATATCATAGTCCACCTAATAAAAATACAAACCATTCTCATAAATCAGCTATAGAAACTGATGGTGGACTTTCACAACTAAGAGTTGCTGGACACTCAGATTTTGCATTTGGTACAGGAGATTTTACTATAGAAATGTGGGCAAAATTTCATGATGCAACTGTGACAAATGGACTTCTGACTATGTGGGTTGATTCAAGTAATACATGGAAGTTGTCACATTATAGTAATCTTGAATTTTTTTCTAATGTTGGTGGAACTAGTGTTGGTATTGGTGCGGCTCGTACTAGAACTACAACTTGGCATCATTTTGCAATAGTAAGGTCTGGTACTGGTAGTAATGAGACAAAAGTATACGTTGATGGAACAATGTTTGCACAAGGAACAAATGCTTTAAATTTCGCAGCAGGAACAAATCTTTATCTAGGCACAAGAACAGATAATGGAACTGATTTTACTACTTATTCAGCACCTATGTCGATGAATATGATTAGAATTGTTAAAGGTAAAGCAGTTTATACTGGTAATTTTGCAGCCCCAACTGCACTTACTACTACTGGTGGAACATATTCATCTGCAACTAATATCACTAATCCAACTTCTGCCGAAACTGTATTATTAGTGAATTCAGATGTTGGTTCTCATTCTGGTGCATACGGAACTGCACAATCTGACGGCAGAAAATATTATTATACTGATATAAAAGGATCGAAGCCTATAAAAGACCCACGCATAGGTTCTCATTTTGGGAGTCAGAGGTATACTTTTAGGTCAATGCAAAAACTAGAACAGGAAACAGCTACTTATGGTGAAGAAATTTTTAGTCTTGATGGTAGAGAAAATATTAGAGTCGGTAATTTCCCTAGTGGCAGTAATTATATGGTTAATAATCATTGGGGTAACTTTTTTTCATCAAATAGAGCAGGGACTTTTCTTGAAATAACAGGATATTTTAATGATATTAATATCATAATAAGGAGTTACACAGCATCTAGTAAAACTTTAGCAATTACAGTAAATGGGGTTACAGCACATTCGGCACTTGATTTAAAATCAACAGTAGATTCCCCTTTAAATGTATCTAGGTATGTAAGTGTTGGTATGCTTAGAAATATAGATATTACATCTTCATCTTCTTTATCATCAGATACAGCATTAGGAATTAATACAATAAAATTTACTATGCCAGCCACTGATATAGATTTTCATGGCATCGAACTAATAGCACAAGACACATCATCAACTGCAAACAAATCCAAAATCCAGATTCCCTCACAAAATGTAGTCAGCTACGGAAAGAAGTTTACAGTAAGTGGTACACCACACTATGATCCGTTTAATGGATTTACCTCTGGTACAGATATATCTGGATACATTGATACTGCAACCTCATTAGGAATGTCCAACTGGAAGGTTTCAAGTACATGGTATAGGCCCTTTAATGGCGGTAGAGTAGTCAAGTGGGTAGATTCTTCTGGTAATATTAAGACCTCAGTTACTATGATGCCTCCGAATGCACAGAATATAAATAGTACTGCATCCAATGCTATTGACCTATCTTCTAGCCAGACTAATGATGACACAATCAATTTCAATACAAGTGCAATAGACCATTCACTTTCTGAGATTGCCAAGACTTTCCATTGGAGAGAGTTTGGCAATGGTTCGGCTAATGGAGGAACAGGAAGTGGCTCTTATCCAGATTTTAGTATGCACATTAATAATGATTCTACTGAAGATGATATGGCTTATGTAATGGATGATGGGTTAACTTCATTAACTGGTAAAGGTTCACATACAACCTCATCTTCCTCTCCACACAATATAACTTCTGGTGGTGATGCAAAAGGATTCCATTTTACATTTATAGGTACAGGCATAACTCTTAAAACTACAGGAGCTGGTGCAGGAACACGAACAATGGCAATAAATCTTCCATATGGCACTCATATTTACAAACATTTTAGAGATGGTGATGCAACACCAGATGGAACAATAGATGGAGTGGCATTAGCAGATATTGCTGGTAATACATATTCTGCATGGGAAGAAGTCACCTTCCACCAACCCAAGATGCCACCTATACCAGAGGATGCAGTAGTGTTGGCAGACTATATGCTGATGGCAGATTTTGTGTCTCTCCCTGCTAGTTTTGCTGATACTTCTGTACCAAAAGGTTGTCGTGGAATTTCCGCAACAAGAGATGCTTTTAGTGATGGGCAGTTAAGTGCAAATGCAACGTTTAGTACAGATTATATTTGGGGGTATTATGGGGTAAGAGGCCCAGTAGCTAGTGGTTCAGACACACTAACTGTAAACCTCCCATTTTTTGGCACACAATCTGTCCCAATACTTCAACAAAGTAACAATGCAGGATGGTCGGCATTTGAATTTGGTGGTAGTGCAACAACTGACATTACTGATTTGGATAATACTACATCAAGCCATCGTGATGGTGTCCTTGTGCCAAATACAGCCGCAACTTTAGGACAAACAAGCATTACTGTTAAAGCTACCGATAACTTAAATTTCGGTGGATTTTTTCTGAGTACTCCAATCCACACATCTTCCCATTACCAGAGCTTTGAAACGCCCTACCTAAAGGAGCTGGTAGGTGGCGATAGAAACATGGAACAAAACAATCTAATCGTTACACCAGATGGTAAGAGTTGGGATGAAGTTACGAGGGATACGAGTTATATTGGGAATGCTTGTGTAGCACCGAACTTAGCAGATAGTAGTGGTAATGTAGCCGCATCAGTTGCAGTAGTTTGGAATCAATGGAGAGGTAGTGGTCTTGGTGGTATGGGGTCTGCTACTGTATATTATAATAAAGATTTTGCTATTGCTTACGATAGAGTGATTTGCTTAGTAGATGGTCAATATCGGATTCAACTAACTACTATAGGTGAAGCTCAGTCAGGAGGCCCAGAACTTAAAGTTAATGGTAATTATATACAACAAGCACACTTTGTTGCTGGTAATCATGATACAAGTCATGCTGAAAGAATTGTTAATTTAGTTCGTGGGGATTATGTTTCTGCACATGGATTTATGCACAATAACGACTCTTATCAATCTTTTCACATTCATAGAGTGTAATTAAAATGTTTATATCACATAAGAATAATACAATTCAAACTATCCAAGAGACAGAATGGGAATGTAGAAGAATATCAAAAGGGTTAACTATGCCTGAGTATTGGGCATGGTTAGAAACCATTAAAGATTCTGATGGTGTGCCGGATTACTCTAGTGAAACTGGATATACTATTGTTGAATGTACTGATGAAAATATTGAGGAAAGATTTACTCAGTTGGATGATTATTTCCACAATTCACCTGAAACTGGAAAAATATACAACATCAAATACTATGCTTCCAAAAGGGATTCAGAAATTGTAGATGTTGAAGCCCACAAAGATGAGGATGGAAAAGATGTAGCCGCAACGTATATACAATCACATTTTATAAAAGATGATACAGCTAAAGACAAAAGAATACTAGATGCAGAATGGGTAAATATAAGAACAGAAAGAGACAAACTTTTAACAGAATCAGATTGGACACAAGGAAATGATACTCCACTATCAGCTGCAGATGTTGCAAAGTGGAAAACATATAGAACATCACTAAGAGATTTACCTAGTGACCAATCAAGTAAGACTAAATATTCAGACATAACATGGCCAACGAAACCATAAGGAACTATGCCAGTACTAACTAAAATAAACACTAACGTAATCGCAGAAGATGCAATAACAGGGGATATGCTCGGAGCAAGTGCATATCTAGCAAATACTGCAACTCAGAATATCTCTGGTACTTATTCTGAGAATAGAATGTATACCTCTGATGCATATACGTTGTCAGGAAATGCAACAATTAATAGTAATCTTGTTTTAAGTTCTACAAAACCTACTGGTGATGTTGTATTAACTGCTAGTGGTGCATATACAATTACTGGAACAGGAACACTTTCGGGTGGTTCTATGTATGGTAGACAAACTTTGACAGGAATGACAGGAGAACTTGGAAGTACTGTTACTGGTAGTCCTAATCTTAATCTTGGAGCAATTAGTTTCCCTTCTGGAAAAGTAAATAATGTTTTCAGATTTTCAGATACATCAACTGCCGCTCTAAATATTCAAACAACAACGACAACAGTAGCAGGAGTGTTTAGTTTTTCAGCTACATCAGGGAGGCATTATGTAATTGTTGGTTCTCAGTATATGTCACCTTATAGATATGGAGGAAATCATGACAGAAGATACCAAAGAAACGCAATATATTGGGGAACAACTGCACGAACATCATTGGACACAACAGTAGACAATTTAATTTTTGCTGCTTGGATAGGACAAACTTTTGGTTCAGCTTCAACTTCCGAAGCACCAGCATTTTATTCTTTTAGTTATAATGGCAGTTTTACTGCTGCATCAACGGCACCTCATTATGTATATACAGCAATTTCTACTAGTGGTGCAGATGATAGAGCAAGAGCATATTCAAATGCAGACCATCCACATATAGCAACTATTTTTGAGGTTATGCCATGACATTTACTAGATTTGATGCAATTTCTTCACTTGTTGGAGGACAACTAGCAGGAAATGATGATGGAACTAAAGTTAATTACATAGATAAACAGACACCACCAAGTGATGCAGAAATTGATGCAGAATTAAAACGTATGCAGGATGAGTATGATGCTCAAGAATATGCTAGAAAACGTGAGGGAGAATACCCCTCAATTCAAGAATGTATTCATGCAATCCTAGATGATGATCTTGATGCATTGCAAAAGAAACGTGCAGAAATCAAAAAGAAATATCCTAAAGGATAAACTATTATAAATAGAAGTAACAAGGAAAAACAATGGCAGACTTAATAATAAAACCCGCTTCTGGTGGGGCACTAAAATTACAAGAAGATGGTGGAACAGATGCAATTTCTATAGCCACGGATGGTAATATAACATTTGGTAATAGTGGTAAATTACTTTTTGGTATGAAAGTTTTAACTTCTGGAACATCATACGCAAAACCAGCAGGAGTAACAGCCCTTCATGTAACTGTAACTGGTGGTGGAGGTGGTGGTGCAGCTGGATATGATGATTGGAATTGTGGAGGTGGCGGTGGTTCAGGTGGAACTGTTATTTCATGGATCACAGGATTACCTTCCGCTGCAACAACGTATGCATATACTATCGGAACTCCCGGCACCGGCGGTCTAGCTGCTGATGGTGGTAATCATGGAACAGCTGGAACAGCATCAACTTTTGGAACTAATGGTACAGACTCTTGGTACATTTCAGCAGGAGGTGGTGGTGCTGGTCAAGGTGGAGGTACTGCGGGTGTTGTAGCTGCTGGTGGTGCAGTTAGTGGTGGATTTACCAATCAAACGATTTTATTAACTGGTTCACATGGTGGCTCAAGAGGTGGAGGTGGTGCAGCGGATGAAACGCCGGGAGCAAATCAAGGTGGAATGACTATTTGGGGTGGTCAAGGGCCCGCAAATAAAAATGAAGCTGGAGGCGCAGGAGTTAATTATGGTGCTGGTGGTGGTGGAGGCCAGAACGAAGGTAGCACTAATAGAGCTGGTGCTAATGGAAAAGCTGGTGTAATTGTCATTTACGAATATAAATAAAATAACTTTTTTACAATTTACTTAAATAATTAACCCTTATAAATACTTACAACATTTATAAGGGTTTTTTTATGGCAACAATTTCAAATATCTTCATAGATTGTGGTGCAGATTTTACCACAACTGTATCAGTTACAGACAGTTCGGGGTCTGCTTTAGACCTAACTAACTACACCGCAGCCGCACAAATCCGTAAAACATACGAGT
>VTLG01016520.1_pt1 | contig 26834 bp, 44 predicted proteins | sample 4694571 | NCBI WGS metagenome assembly VTLG01 (sample SAMN12604809, study PRJNA352737) | marine metagenome | biome: ENVO:00000447; feature: ENVO:00000209|ENVO:00000569|ENVO:01000036; material: ENVO:00002151; isolation source: viral sequences binned using virsorter ...
AAATGTTTAAACACTTTACTTTGTGCAACTATTTCTTCTGGAATAGAAGTTACTGAAAGTGTTTTTGACAAATTGTTGAATCTTGCAAAAAGCAACATGGAATTAAAATGGATTGAACATGATCCAATTGAATTACCAGAATAAATATAATTTTAATGAAAGGGAAAAAAATGCATGACGAGTGGAGAGGAATGTTTAAAAGTTTTAAACCAAGATCATTAAAAGATTATAGTGATGGAGGACAATGGCTTGATAAAGGTGATAAAATGTTAATTTGTAAATTTGCACCGATATTTTGCCATTTTGAAAAAAATATGTTAGACTTAGCAGTAGCAGTTTTTAATCAAATGGGTTATGAAACAGAAGAAGAACTTTCAGAAATACTCAACAAAGATTGGGAAAATAATCTTTCTGACTTAAAGAAAGTTGATGGGGGTGTTCATGGTTTTATTTGGTGGGGTCATATGGCAAAGTTTATGAAAAAAAATCTTTACTTAATTGATCAATGTTTTGCAGAATACAATGAAGAATGTTTAGAAATTGGTATTGATAGTGCAGTTGTTGGTTTAGAAACTTCCAAACATGGACTAGTCCAATATGTTTGTTGGACGTTGCAAAACTGGGTTCTTAACCATACTATGAACATAATTCAATTATGGGAAGAAGCAAACGACAAGAAATGGCAATAGACATGAGTAAAATATTTATTGATGATAAAATCTGGGAACAAGAATGGTTTCAACAATTACAAGTAAAAGAAAAACTTGTTTATATATACATTTTTACTAGAAGTGATCATGCAGGTTTTTTAGAAATTAATGTTCCACTTGCTAATTTTTTACTGAATTTGCCAACTGAAGAACATTTCACAAAAGAAACATTTACTTCATCTTTTGGAGGAAGAATTATTTGGAAAGAAGAAGCAAATAGACTTTGGATTCCAAGTAAAATTATTTTTCAACAAGGGCTTGACAAACCACCACACCAACTAGGTGAAAGCATAATTCATAAAAGTATAACTGCTTTAATTTATAAAAATGGTTGCCAAGAGATGTGGAAGACTTACTTATCTGTTAAGTATAGGGATAGTAAAGAGTTGATTAAGTCTTATAGTAATAGTAATAATAAAAGTAAAAATAAAAAGAATAATAATATTAGTGAAGAAAGATTAGATGAAATTAAAAAAGAACAAAAAAAACCAGATTGTAAGTTCAAACATAAAAATGTTGATGAGGAGTACGAACAATTTTTAGACTATTGTAAAGCACATGGAAAACAATATGCAAGTGCTTTTGCAGGTTTTAAAAATTGGTTAAGAAGGGATTTTGGAAACAACAAAGTTAACACACCAGAAAAACCAAAAACATATATTTATTCTTGCGAACAATGTTCTGAAGTACAAGTTAAATCAGAAACAAAAGAGTTATATCAACATTGCCATAAATGTGATCAAAAACTTAAAATACTTATATAGGAGATGAGATGGAAAAACAAATTGAACTAAATGAAAATGATGTTGAAAATATTATTTTTTCTATGAAACTTGCAAGACAAGTTGCAAAGTTTTTTGGAAACATGAACGATTTTGTTGGTTGGTCATTTAGATTTGAAAAACTAATGATTGATAAAAATGCAGAATCGGCACAAGAAAACAGAGAAGATATAACAAAAGCAAAACAACAAAAAATTATAGAACAGAAAGAAAAACTACCAGAAGTTATACCAAAAGAATTATCAAAAGGCATGTATGGTGATTTGACTTATGATGAAAACAGAGTGGGGGAAGTATATGAACCAAGGCAACAATGAGAAGATTGTTAAGGTATTTGCAAATCGCATAGACCGAATGAATGCCAAGTTTGGCAGAGAAATACCAATACCAGTTGAAAATGCACTTGAAGAAGCACTTGAAGAAGCACTTGACTTGTCAGCATACTTATCAAGTTTTTTACTTGCAATTCAACAACAAATAATAATAATAAAAAAAAGGAAAAAAAATAATGGAAAATGAACGCTCAGTAGAAGAACTTCATGACAGAATTGATGCCATGGGTTGGAGATTGTTAAATATTAAATTGAATTTACAACTTATGTGGGATAAATTAGATGTTATGGTTGCAGAAAAAAAAATGTTAGCAAAAGATGCAGAATATGTTAGGGGTATTCTTGACACTACTAGAAGAATGACATCGCCATAAATATCATGAAAAGAAAAACAGAAGATATTATTTTTTCACAATATATACGTTTGCGAGATAATTATACTTGTCAAAGATGTGGAAGTAAACATAAACCAAATTCTGGAGGTTTACATTGTTCGCATTATTTTGGACGAGCCAGAAAATCTGTGAGGTGGGATGAAAGAAATTGTGATTCTTTATGTTATGGTTGCCACATGATATGGGGTAGCAAGGACAAAGAGGGTTACAGAGAGTTTATGATACAAAAACTAACACAAAAAGGTTTTGATCAACTCACAAAAGATGCAAACACCACTAGAAAATGGACAAAAGAGGAAATAAAAGAACTTCGAAAACATTTTAGAGAAAAAATAAAACTTGTAATGACTGATAGATGCTATGAACAAATATAAATTACCAACAAACAAACAATTTACTGCATATATCTTGAAAGTTTATGGATTGACAGAAGAAGAAATTGCAAAACATGAAAATGTATCAAGACGTGCAATACGAGCAAGATTGTTTTTGTTAAAAAAAAAGATGCCAAAATTATTTAGTATTTGGAAATCAAATAATTAAGCATTAATTTCATATAGTATCATTGAAAAAAAAATAACCCCTTTCACAAACAAACCCCTTTTTTTAGGGGTTTTTTGTTTCCACCATATATTTTATTAAATTAACAAATAAACTAACATACAGACACCGTATAACGTTAAATACTGCCATTTGCCATATATAGTAGAGGCAAGGTGTAAGTATGGATGTTGAAATACAAAATATGAGTATTAAAGAAATACAAAAAAAATATAATATATCAAAAGACAAAGCATACGAATTGAGAAGTGTTTACATACAATATCCAAACGAACATGATTATAAGAGTCAAAGTGGTAATGATGCTTATGATAAAGGTAAAATTTACACACTAAAAGAAGAAATTACACCCACCCCAAAAGAAGAAGAATATTTTAAAAGAGTTTGATGTCAAAAAGTAATAAAAAAGGACAAAACACAACATCTTATGAAAATTATAGCATATTCAATAAAAGATTTAAAGTTTGCCGATTATAATCCAAGGCAATTATCAAAAGAACAGTTTAATAATTTAAAAAAATCAATTGAAAAATTTGGATTTGTTGATCCAGTAATTGTAAATAAAAACTCAGAAAGAAAAAATGTTATTATAGGTGGTCATCAAAGAGTAAATGTAGCAAGACAAATAGGGATAAAATCAATACCTTGTATTGAATTAGACCTATCCATTGAAAAAGAAAAAGAATTAAATGTTCGTTTAAATAAAAATAATGGTGAATGGGATTGGGATTTACTTGCAAATAATTTTGATGAAAAAGATTTAATTGACTGGGGTTTTGAGCATTATGAATTGGGAATAGGCAAAGAAAACCCAAATGATGTTGAAGAATATTGGCAAGATATGCCAGAATATGATAACAAGGATATTACTGCAAAAAGAAAAATATTGATAAATTTTAAAAATGATGAAGATGCAAATAAATTTGCAAAATTAATTGATCAAAAAATTACAAAAAAAACTAAATCTGTTTGGTTTCCGAAAATAAAAAATCAGAGTATGACAGATAAAGAATATGTAAATGAATCCTAAATATCCAATTTATATTATTTCAAAAGGTAGGTGGGAAAGTAGAAAAACAGCAAAAGCATTAGACAGAATGTTTATATCATATAAAATTGTAATTGAACCACAAGAATATGATAATTATGCTAATGTTATTAATAAAGAAAAAATTTTAACCTTACCATTTAGTAATTTAGGTCAAGGATCAATACCTGCTAGAAATTGGGTGTGGGAACATTCCATAAAAACTGGAGCAAAACGTCATTGGATATTAGATGACAATATTAATGCTTTTTACAGATGGAATAAAAATAAACAATATGAGGTAAAAAGTGGCAGTTCTTTTAGGGCAATTGAAGATTGGGTTGACAGATATGAAAACGTTCCAATGGCAGGTATGCATTATCTTTCATTTTGTCCAAGAAAAGAATCAAGACCACCAATAAAATTAAACACAAGAATTTATTCATGTATTTTGCTTGACAACAATATTAAACATAGGTGGCGTGGAAAATATAACGAAGATACCGATTTATCATTAAGATTACTCAAAGAGGGTTACTGTACAGCATGTTTTAATGCTTTCCCTTGTGAAAAACAAAGAACCATGACAATGAAAGGTGGAAACACAGAATCTTTATATGAAGTTGAAGACGGTAGATTAAAAATGTCACGTTCTTTACAAAACCAACATCCAGACGTTGCAACTATAACTTGGAAATATGGTAGATGGACACATCAAGTAAATTATAGTTTATTTAAATCAAACAAATTAATAAAAAAACAAAATCTTAATATTCCAAAAAGAACAAACAATTATAACATGGTTTTAGCAAATGCATAATATTTTAGTTACTGGAGGGCAAGGTTTTATTGGTTATAATCTTATAAAAAGGTTGGTTGACCTCGGACACAAGGTTTATAGTGTTGATAATGGTTCTACTGGTAAAAATTTTGTTGATGGTTGCAAGTATGGGTTTAATGATGTTTCTTTACAAGATCAATTAAGTAATTTTATTGAAGTTCATACAGAACAAAAAATTGATGTAATATTTCATTTAGCATCATTAGCAAGAATACAACCATCTTTTAAAAACCCAATTAAAACCATGAAAAATAATTTTATGGGCACTTTAAACATGTTGGAGGTTGCCAAAAAAATTAATGCACAATTTATTTATGCAGGTTCAAGTTCAAAACATCACGGTTTATATAAAAGCCCCTATGCTTGGTCTAAATTTGGTGGTGAAGAACTTTGCAAATTATATAATACTATTTACAATTTAAATACTGTAACATGTAGGTTTTACAATGTGTATGGTGATAAGCAGATTGAAGATGGTGATTTTGCAACTGTAATTGGAATATTTGAAAAACAATACAGAGAAAAACAACCATTAACCATTGTAGGGGATGGAGAACAAAAAAGAGATTTTACACATGTAGATGATATTGTATCTGGTTTAGTTGCATGCATAGGTAAAAAATTTAAGTCAGATGTTTTTGAATTAGGTAGAGGGAAAAACTATTCTATTAATGATGTAGCAAATATGTTTGGTAAGAATTACCCAAAAAAATATATATCAAAAAGAAAAGGTGAGTATGATCATACACTTGCTGATTACACAAAAGCATTAAAAGAATTAAAATATTTTCCAACAAAAAATTTAAAAAGTTATATAAAAAGTAAAATACAATTAAAAAAACAAGAAAGAATATATAATTATGCCTGATAATACAGGAGTTAACAGGAATAAGGATGGTACTTTCAAACAAGGTGTAAGTGGTAATCCTAACGGAAGACCAAAAGGATCAGTTGCACCATCTGATATATTAAGACAGATAGCAAGTGAATTTGTAAATGATGAATCTGAAAGAACAAAATTAGATTTTATTATGAGAATGTTATTTAAAATGGCAAGTAATGGTAATCTACAAGCAATAAAAGAAATAATAGACAGACTAGAGGGTAAATCAACTGAAAAATTTGCAGATGTCACGGAAGAATGGAAAGAACTCTTATTCGCTCTTAACAAATCCGAATAAAAAAGCATACTTTGATGTTATAGGTTATAAACCAGAACAAATACAATGGGATGTTCACAATTCTAAAGCAAGATTTAGAGTTAATATACAAGGTAGAAGAAGTGGAAAAAGTTATTCAGCATCAAGAGAAGCAGAGGTTGCAATCTTACAACCAAACACAAGAGGTTGGATAGTTGCCCCATCTTATGAATTGGCAAGTAAGATTGGCAGGGAAATACATGAAAATCTTATTATTAAATATAAATTTCCAACAATTAGCAAAAAGGTTATAAATGGAAATCTTTTCTATGCAAAATTTATTAACGGAAGCGAAGTTTGGGTTAAGTCAGCAGGAACACCAGATACAAGTTTGGTTGGAGAGGGTTTAGACTGGTTAATCATAGATGAAAGTGCAATCATTAACAAATTGGTTTGGGAACAATACTTACGACCTACTTTATCAGACAGACAAGGGTGGGCTTTATTCGTTTCAACTCCTCGAGGATATAACTGGTTATATGATTTATACCAACGAGGGCAATCTAATGATTATCCAGAATGGGAATCTTGGCAACATAGTTCTTCAACTTCAAGGTATTTCAGGGATAACATAGAAGAATTAAGAAATGAACTTACAGAAGAAACATTTAGACAAGAATATCTTGCAGAATTTACAAGTTTTGCAGGAAAAGTATATCCGATTGAACGAGAAGTACACATCAAGAAACTTTCCTATCAAAAAGAATGGGAAACCTATTGTGCAGTTGATTTTGGTTATAGACAACCTGCTGTTGTTTGGTTACAAGTTGGTAAGGTGGATGGGGATTTTGAAGTTCATATCATTGATGAAATTGTGCATAAAACAAACATTAAAACAGAAGAACTAATACAATTGATAAAACAAAAAAATTATCCAGTTTTAAAAACATATTGTGATCCTGCAGGAGTTGGTGTTCAATCTACAAGCGGTTTAGGTGATGCAGAAATATTTAGAAGAAATGGTATTGGTGTTAATTATAAGACTGATAGAATAAGTAGATCAATTCCGTCTGGTATTGATTTAGTACGTTCTTTTTTTAAAAATGCAGAAGGTAAAGCAAGATTGTTTATAAGTGATAAATGCACAAATGTTATTAATGATTTTGAAAACTACCGTTATCCAGACAAAAGAGAAAACCAAAGACTTAAAGAAGAACCTTTGAAGGATGGACATCATGATCATAGTATGGATGCAATTAGATATTTTTTTATTAACAGATTTCCAATAAGAAAAAAGGAAGTACAAAATTTGCAAAGGATTTGGTAATGATAATTTCCGACTTAAATGAAATAACAATTATTAGTAGCATAAAAGATTACATAGAGGAAGCACATTATAATGAGCGTGATGATAGAATTAAAATCATGAATTATTATGAGGGAATCAATTTAGAAGAAGATGCTATGAATTATTTTGATGCAGAAGCACTACGATATGCTCCACCTCTTGCCAGTAATATTACAAAAAAAATAATTGATGCAAGATTTATTACATATAAGTCTGCACCACAAAGAAAAGCAGACCCACGCTACCTAGAATTTATTTCCAATTGTGATAATGAAATGATTGAAGTGGATAGAATGACTGGTCTATTAGGAACGATTGGCTTTTTAAGGTTTTATAATGAAGAAGAACAAATGTTAAGAGGGCATATTTTAACCGATTTTGAACCAATATATTTACCCAATAATCCAGAACCAGTTGCTGTTATTTATCCATTGTTCAATCATGGTAATGCAAAAGTGTATGAACAAGAGTATGTGTTTTGGTCAGATGAAAAACATTTTAAAATTAAAAAGTCTGGTGAAATAATACATGTAAATGATGAAGATGTAAACCCCTACGGAGTAATCCCAATATTATGGTCGCATCTTTACCCAATGATTGGCAATGAATGGTTTAGAACTGGCAAAGGTAAAATGGTTGCAAATGCCAATCTTTTATACAATGTATTTGGAACTCAATTATCATTGGGTAATATGTATCAATCGCTTGGTCAATCTGTTTTAACTGGAGTTGATGAAACTACAAGAGTTAAAGTAGATGTATCAAAACTTTTAGTTTTACCAGAGGGGGCTAATTATAATATAGTCAGTCCGTCTGGTTCATTGTCTGAGATAAGGGAAAATATGAAATGGGTAGTTGAAACAACTGCTGATGCTTTACATTTGAAAATAAATTGGGCATCTGATACACATTCAAGTTCTGGTGAACATCAAAGAATATTAGAAATGGAATTAACAGAAGCAATTATGTCAGACTTTGAAAGGTTTAGAAAATTTGAAAATCAAAGATTTCAACTAGATAAAAAGATTTTAGAAACATTTAACATAAATGTAAGTGATGAATATTCCATTAATTTTAGTGAACCCCATATACCTATCAGTCCTGCACAAGAGCGTGAAGAATGGATGTGGAAATGGGATAATGGTTTAGCAAGTAAGAAAGATTGGTTTAGACACTATAATCCAGATTTTACAGAAGAACAAATTGATGAGGTTATGAATGGTATTCAAGAAGAACAACCAGAAGAAAGTGCAAACAATATTATTCAAAGGATAGTAAATGGCTGATGCCCCAACAGACTTTTTAAACGTCATTGAAGATATACAAAAAAATGTTTTTAGTACGTTAGATCAAGTATCAAAAACACTTTCTGAATTAGATACAAACCAACTTAGTATTGTTGCAAGAGAATTAGATTTTTTACAAGAACTGGATAGGCAAGGATATAATAAAGCACTTAACAATTTGATGTCAAAATATGATGATGAGGTTGTAAATGTTTTTAGAGAAGCAAGGGCAAGAGGTGTTGAAACAAGTGTTGCAAGTGTTAGATCACTAGAACTTTTAAAAGAACTTGACACAACAACATTGCTTGGTAAAGCACAAGAATTTTCAACAACACTTAAAAGTGAATTGTTAAAAGGTATCATTGCAGGTGAATCAAGTGAAATAATAGTTGAAAGATTACAAAGAACAGTAACAACATTAACAACTGCACAAACAAGATTGGTTGTAAATGATTCTTTTGCACGTTTTTCTAATTCAGCAAAGTTTAAAGCATTTGAGGATTTACCTCAAACTAAATATCAATATGTTGGCCCCAATGATAGTAAAACAAGAGAAGCATGTGCAAATGTTTTAAACAATCCACAAAATGCAGAGGGTTTTACAGTTGAAGAAATAAATTCTTTAGATGGGGTAGGTCAAGCAGATAGAGGTGGTTTTAATTGTCGCCATGAATGGGAAGTTGTTTTATGAGTGTTAAAAGAGGTGAGTTAACAGAGTTAGTAAAATTTGATGTGAATGTTTTTAAAAAAGCAGGACAGATTGCAAAACAACTTATTGTTTCTGATGCAGGAAAAGGAAAATTTCAAGGTAAACCATCTGGGCCATTCTCTTATTCAAATAAAGGGGCAAATATTGGGTGGAGAAAAATTAAAGGTAAAAATGTTTTTTTAGACAGTTATAAAAATTTTAAGTCAAGAGGAATGACTATACCAGATTATGGCAAATTGCCAAAATTTCAAGGCATTCAAGTTAACACAGATGTTTCAAAAGTAAATATGAAACTTACTGGCGAAACATTAAGAAGAATTTCAGTTAAATTAATTAAGGATGGGTTCAAATTAGTATTTGCAAAAGGTCAAATAGTAGAAGGCAATGCAAAAAGAAACTATACATTAAATGATCTTTCAAGTAAAAACCAAGATAGACTTGCAAACTTTGTAGGAAATATTCTTGGAAAAAAATTAAAACTTTACATACAAAAAGAAACAAACATAATAATAAGTAAATAGGGAGGGCAGATGTCCGAAGAAACAAAAGAGATTCAGCAGAATCAAGAAGAAACACAACCGTTAACAACTTCTGAAGTTAACGAAGTTGAAGTTGGTAGTCTAGTAGCAGAAAGCAAAAAATACCGACAAAGAGCACAATCAGCAGAAAAGAAGTTAGAAGAACTTCAGATGCAACAGCAAAAACAACAAGATGAACAACTTGCAAAAAATGAAGAATGGAAAACTCTAGCAGAACAAAGAGCCAAGAAAATTGAAGAACTTGAACCAATTGTTCAACAAGCAGAGGAATACAAAGAAAAGCAAAGAGCATTATTACTTGCTGATTTTTCGGAAGAAGATAGGAAAGACTTTGAGCATTTGGCATTGCCAGACTTGCAAAAAGTTCATACTAAAATTTTAAAACAAAAAGTTGTAAAAACAGAAAATTCAGTTTCTGGCTTTTCACAAGTTCCGCAAAAGAAAATGATGGAAATGGACAAAAAAGAAAGACGTCAAAACTGGCAAGGAATTTTACAATCTTATAAAAGAAAAGGATAATTAAAATGGCAGAAGTTACATTAACCACAGCGGCGAATTTTATCCCAGAAATGTGGTCAGATGCTATTCTTGACTATGCTGAAAGAGAATTTAGACTTGTAAATCAAGTTACTGATCTATCAAGCATGGTTTCAGAGGGTGGAAATAAGTTAAATATACCAAAAGTTACTGAAGAAACTGCGGCGACTTTGTCAAGTGGTTCAGCAGTATCTTATGGTGCAAATACAGATGGCGAAGTTGAGTTGTCAATCAATCAACATGTTTATGAGGCAAAAAGAATTGGCGACTTAGTGAGAGTGCAAGAAAACAGCGATTTGTTTGGAATGTATGCACAATCAATGGGTTATGCAATTGCTAAGAAAATAGAGAACTATATTGCAGTTGATGTATTACAATCAGCAACTGGAAATGATGTAACACTCGCTGCTGACAATACAGCAACAACTGCATTGATCAGAAGTGGATTACAAAAACTTCTTGATGGTGGACATTCATACACAGACGGTCAAACTTTCTTGTATGCTTCACCTGCATTTTTCTCAAGCATATTAGGGTTGTCTGATTTTACATCTGCAACTGTAAGAGGTGATGCACAAAATCCAAACGTTACTGGAGAAATTGGTTCAGTATATGGTATGCCAGTTTATGCTAGCACAGACTGGGATGATGACGGTGGTACTGGCGATGAAAGTGGTACTATCTTTAAAACATCTGGCGTATATTATGCTAGTCAGTTACAACCAAGAGTGCAAGAGCAGTATGATATTGACTATTTAGCAACAAGCATTGTTGTTGATAGCCTTTTTGGTGCAACTCTTTCACATGGTGCAAGTTCAACTGCACTACCAGTTGTTAACTTTAACAATCCATAATCATAATGTAAAGGGGGGATTTATTTCCCCCCAATACTAAAAGGAGTTTTTTATGTGGACATATTTGAAAAAAGGTGATAAGGTTATAGGAAAGCATAATCTATCAGAAGAAAGATTAAAAAATTATATTGAAATAGGATATGAAGTTTGCGAAGAAGATGGTTGCAAATGTATTGATGAGGTTGATACAAAATGTAAACCAAAACCAAAAGCAAAATCAAAAAGTAAAAAGAAAGATAAATAAATGCCAATATATGAATACCAATGCAATGACTGTAAAAAAATAATAGAGCATTGGCATGGGTTGGTTCATACTGATCCAAAATGCAAATGTGGAAGTAAAAATTTAAGAAGAATAATCAGTAAAACAACCACACGTTTTGGCAAAGATTTATATGAAGAAGAATATAAAAAAGGTAGTTTTGACAATACAGATTTTTAAGGGGAAATTATGAGTGCTGTAACAACATTAACGAATCAACAAATAGCAACAAGTTATGTGCAATTATTGCATACTGGCGATTCAGACGGTTTAGGTTCAACTCCATTAGTTATATATGATGGGGATGGAACTGCCTCTGGCATGTCTTTAGGTACTGGAGGTATTAGTTTTGCTGATTCAAAAATTATTAAACTTGGAACTGGAAATGATTTGCAAATATATCATGACGGTTCAAATTCATTTATAACCAATTCAACTGGTGCATTAAAACTTGCTACCGAAACATCTGGAATAGCAGTAACAATTGGACATTCTACAAGCGAAACAACAATTGGAGATAATCTCACAATTACTGGTAATGCAAGTGTAGGTGGCAATTTAACTGTTACTGGAACTACAACTTTTAACGGCGGTACTATTACATTAGGTGATGCCACAAGCGATACAATTGCTTTTGGTGGTACTATAACTGGAAGTTTAGTTTTTGAGGGTTCTTCTGATGATGCAAATGAGATTACACTTTCCCCCGGCAATCCAGATGCTGACAGAACAGTAACACTACCAAATGCCACAGATACCCTAGTTGGATTGGCAACCTCAGATACTCTTACAAACAAAACAATTGATGTTGATAATAATACATTATCAAATGTAGAAGTCGATAATTTAAAATCTGGAGTTTTAGATACTGATATTTCTTCTGTTAGTGGAAGTGATGATACATTGGCTAGTGCCAAAGCAATTAAAACTTATGTTGATGCACAAGTTACAGCACAAGATTTAGATGCAACAACTGATTCTGGTACAATTGCTATTGATTTAGATTCAGAAACACTTACAATTGCAGGTGGTGAGGGAATAGACACATCTGCATCAAGCAATACAATAACAATCGCAGGTGAAGATGCTTCTACATCAAATAAAGGTGTTGCAAGTTTTTCAAGTGATAACTTTGCAGTTAGTTCTGGTGCAGTAACTATAAAAGACAATGGTGTAATTTTAGCAACAGAAACTACTGGTGATTATGTGCAAAATATTACAGGTGGAACTGGTATTGATTCAACAGGAGCAACTTCTGGTGAAAATATTGCACACACACTAAGCATTGATCTAAATGAGTTGACAACAGAAACAACTATTGCTGATGATGATTTTATTGCAATGGTTGATGCTACTGATAGTGGCTCTGGTAAAATTACTTTTGAGAATTTAGAAGATGCAATATTTGCTAGTGTAAGTGGTGATATACAAATTGCAGAAGATGGAACTGCTACAATACAAGCCAACTCAGTTGCTTTAAGTACTGATACAACTGGTAATTATATTGCAACTATTTCTGGAACTTCTAACGAAATAGAGGTTTCTGGCTCTGGTAGTGAAGGTGCAACTGCAACAATAGGTTTACCAGATGATGTAACAATTGCTGGAAACTTAACAGTAAACGGAACAACTACAACAATTGACACAACAAACTTAGTAGTTGAAGACCCATTAATTAAATTAGCAAAAAATAATAATAGTGCTGATTCAGTAGATATTGGATTTTATGGTTTATATGACACAAGTGGATCAACTGATTTATATGCAGGTTTATTTAGAGATGCCAACGATTCTGGAAAATTTAAACTATTTGCAGACTTACAAGCAGAACCAACCACAACAGTCAATACAAGTGGTACAGGGTATGCTACTGGGACTTTAGTTGCAAACATAGAGGGTAACGTTACTGGAACAATTCAAACAGCATCTCAAACAAATATAACATCCGTTGGAACTTTGGGAACTGGTGCAATATCAAGTGGGTTTGGTAACATTGACATTGGTTCTTCTAATCTTACTGCAACTGGCACAATAAGTTTAGGAGGTACATCATTTAATGACAATGATCTTACAAATATTGGGGATATTAGTGCTGATAGCATATCATCTGATGGTTCTACTTTTAATATTGCTATGGATGACAATCAAGCAGGTGCTTTCACTATTAAAGAAAGTTCAAACTCTTATATTACACTTGATACAACTGATTCATCCGAAAAAATACAATTCCACAAATCATTAGATATTGATGCAACATCTGATTTTGGCTCTAATGCTATGACCAATGTAAATATTGATTCTGGCACTATTGATGGAACAGATGTAACAGTTGGAAGTGGTAAAACACTTGACGTTTCTGGTGGAACTTTAACTTTAGCAAACGACCAAATAAGTGGTGATAAAGTAAGTGGAGGTACAATAGGTTCAACAACAATTACAGCATTAGCAGGTGATTTAAGTTTAGGTGATAATGCAATCACAAATGTTGGAGATGTTTCATTAGATTCAATTAGTGCAGATAATAACACTATGGATATAACATTGACAGACAACCAAGCAACTGCATTAGAAATAAAAGAAAGCACAAATTCATATTTAACTTTTGTTACAACAGATAGTGGTGAAAAAATTACACTTGGTAAAAAATTAGAAGCAGGGTCAGTTGAGATTGAGGGAAGTGCTTTTGATATTGATGGTGGTGATATTGCCACAGCAGTAACAGTTGGTGGTTCAGATACAATTACAGAATTTGTACAAGATATTGCTGGAGGAATGTTTTCTGGAAATACTGAAACTGGAATTACAGCAACTTATCAAGATGGAGATAATAATATTGATTTAGCAATCAATGCTTCACAAACAACAATAACATCATTACTTGCAACTGATATTAAAATTGGTGAAGATGATGAAACGAAAATAGATTTTGAAACTGCTGATGAAATTCATTTTTATGCTAATAATGTTGAACAAGTTTATTTAGCAGATAACATATTTGGGCCACAATCTGATAGTGATGTTGATTTAGGTAGCACAAGCGTTAGATGGAAAGATGCTTACATTGACACAATAACAACAACTGGGGCTTTAACTGTTGGAGGAAATGGAATAATCGGAGATGGTTCTGACATTGATCCTGATAGTTCAGGGTCAGGACAATTAAAAATTGATGGCAATGGCTATACTGGGTATGTTGCTTTGAATGGTACTGCAATGAACATTGGACATAATTCAAGTGCTAGAAATTTAGTATTTCAAACAAATGAAACAACAAGAATGACCATTGATAATAGTGATGCAATTACTATTGGACAAGGTATGAACATTGGAACATTACATGCTGATGTGAATTTAGGCACAAGTGCAACTGAAGTTTTTGATTTAACAAATACTGCTCCTGCCAATAATACTGGAGATGGAATTTATTTATTTAATGCAGTCAGACGTGGTGGAAGTTATTCTACAAGATTTACTGGAATTATAGGTGTAGATAATGGAGGAATTGCAGTAGTTGATACCATAGAAAATAACGGATTTACAATTTCTGTTGCAGGTATGGTAATTAAAGCAGTTGATAGTAGTGGTTCTGCAATAAACATTAGTGCAACTTTACAACCTTTAGCAATAGGAGATTAAAATGGCAATAACTAGACAAGATGCGAATGATTACATAACTGCAAGAAGTCAAAGGATTCATGCACACAAAAATGAATCAGACCCTTTATTGGCACAATATATGGCAGAAGAAATAGAAAAATCTGTTTGGTTAGATAAGAAAGCAGAAATTAAAAAAAGGTTTCCATATCCAGAGGGGTGTGCAACTTCTGATTTAGAACAATATTGCAAAGATAATAATTTAGGATAAATATGAAAAAATTAATATTTATAACATTAATACTTTTTGGTTGTAATGGAGCAAGTAATCTAGATATACAAGACCAACATGGCAAAAAACATTTTTACAATAGAATATTACACTTTAATCAAGACTCTACAATGCTTTGGTGTTATAACCATGAAAAGTTTGAGGTTGTAAAAAAAGACACTAACAGAACTAAGTACAAAGATTGGAATGATTTAGCAAGTGATTGGATATTATATTAATGAGTAAAATACAAGAATCATCTGGTGTAAGTTTTAGTTTATCTTATCTCATTCAGTTGGTAACTGCAATCGCAGTTGGCACATGGGGATTTAGTCAGTTAGATAATCGAATTAGTTTTGTGGAAAATACTTCTGGCACAAATTCAACACATATTGAAGCAATAGTTAAATCTCAACAAGAAACACAAGATCAACCTATCAGTTCTGACCATGTGCAAAACACATCTTTAAAATTTATTGAAGAAGATTTAGACAGAATAGATGAGGAGTTAAAAATTTTAGCCGAAAAAATTTATGAGTTAAATAGATTAATTTCATTAAGGAGGTAATATGGCAAGAATTAGTAAATCTGTTTCTAAAAGATTAAATGCAATAGCAAAAAAAAATAAAATACTTCCAAGCAGTTTAAAACAAGTTTATCGCAGGGGGCTAGGTGCTGCGGTTTCATCTGGTACAAGAAAAGGCATGACCCCAAGTTCTTGGGCAATAGCAAGAGTTAACTCATTTGTTAAAATAGTAAAGGGGAGAAAAGCAATAAAGCATGATCCAGTTCTTGTAAGAAAAGAAAGAAAGCGTAGAAAGAAATGAGAAGAAAAAAACAAAGACGAGTTGCAAAAGATAAAGTTTATAAAACTGTTCCTAAAAAGTATTTATCTGGAACAAAAGGTGCAAAACGTTCTAAAAGAGCAAGTTCAATTGCAAGGATGCAAAGACTTTATAAACAAGGTAAAAGGATTCCAAAAAGTTTGATGAAAAGAGTATTCGGTTAATGTCGCACGATAAAAGAAAAAAGAATTTATTAAAAAGATTTGGATTATCTGGTGTAAATAAACCCAAAAGAACTCCAAAGCATAAAACAAAATCACATGTAGTTTTAGCACAACAAGGTCATAAAATAAAACTCATACGTTTTGGTCAACAAGGAGTAAGAGGGGCTGGAAAAAATCCATCTAGTAAAAGACAAAAAGCAAGAAGAAAGTCTTTTAAAGCAAGGCATGCAGGAAACATTCGTAAGTTTGGTAAAATGGGTGCTAGTTATTGGGCAGATAAGGTTAAATGGTAAATTAGGAGAAAAAAAATGGCAAATACAAAAAATAACAAAGATCAAACCATTACATTAAATGATAAAAAATACAATATATCAGACATGAATAAAGACCAAAAAAATTATTTGGCACATGTATCTGATTTAAATAGAAAAGTTGAAACTACAAAATTCAATCTGCAACAATTAGAAATGGGTTTGAATCATTTTGTAAGTTTGCTTTCTAATAGTTTAAATAAAGAGGAGTAGTTCTTATGGGGGGTTTTGAAGGTATTGCTGAATTAGGATTTGCAGGTTTAGCAGCAGTTCTTTTATTTGGTTTATTTAAATGGTTAACTGGAGAATTGACAAAAAAAATAGATGGGCTTGAAGCAATTATAATAAAACTTATTGATGCAAAAAATAGCAATAACGAAAAATTCCAAGAACTAAATGACGAAATAACCGATCACTTAAATTATATTGAGGCAAAATTAGGAAATGGACGAGGCAGTAAACAAAGACGAAAAGCAGGTAAATAGGACTATGACCCCTAAACCTACTTTTACAAAACCCAAAAAAGTCATATTCACATTTTTAGAAAATAAGTTAAAAAAGGAAATAGAAAGAAATGAAAATAGCAGACATAATCATTGAACATATTTCAAAAGATGAAATAAAAAAACAAGTTGTTGAAAAACTAAATGAAAATGTAAACATCCCTATTATAAATGAACAAACTGAAGAAAAATACATTTCAGCCATTTATGATACTTTTGTAAGTGTTCTCAAGAAAGTTTTATGAAACATACATTTAAAGTAAAAGGTGTTGATATTGGATCGTTAAACAAAAACCAAAGAAGTGCAATAAGAAGACATTCAGCACATCATACAAAAAAACATATTCAAGAGATGGTAAGTTCTATGAATAGGGGTAGTTCGTTTAATCAATCACATATACAAGCGATGAGAAAGGTAGGCAAATAATGCCATATCATACTGGTAAAAAAAAGAAAAAAGTCAAAGGTGGGATGAAAAAGAAGAAAAAGAAAATGGGCAGAAAGAGATGAGAAAGAGAAGAAAACCTTATGACATTTGACATTTTAGTAAAAAAGGTTTTAAAGCATGAGGGGGGTTATGTAAATGACCCCTCTGATCCTGGCGGTGAAACTAAATATGGAATTTCTAAAAGAGCATTTCCAGATTTAGACATTAAAAACCTTACAGAAGAACAAGCCATTTTAATTTATTATGATGAGTATTGGCTTGATGCAAAAGTTGATAAACTGCCAGATGAATTGCATGAAATATATTTTGACATGGTAGTAAATATGGGTAAATCAAGAGCAATTAAAATTTTACAACAAGCATGTAATCATAAAGCAAAAAAAGAATTATTAAAAGTTGATGGACGTATTGGGCCAAAAACAATAGGTGCTTCAAAAAAAGTAGAACAAACAAGAGTACAAAGTTTTCGAGTAAAATATTATGCAAACTTAGTAGAAAGAAAACCAACCTTAATGAAATATTGGTATGGTTGGTATAAAAGAGCATTAACAACATAAGAGGGGATAAAGATGGCAGAAACATCAATTAGTGAATTTTCAACAGTTGAAAGACTAAATAAACAAGCATTAGATGTTATTACAGTTACACTTACAACTGATGCAGAAACAATCGGTGATAACAAAGTATTTGCAAAAGCAATTGAAATACCTTTTGCAACATCTGTAAATGGTGGGTCTGGTTTAATAAAATCAGTTACAATACTTGATCAAACTACAACTAGCCCTGCAATGGACATTGTGTTTAGTTCAGTTAATACTGAAATTACACAAGACGAGGGTAAAAGCGTTGGTGAAGATGTTGCAGATTTAGATTCAGCATTAGTGAATATGCTTGGAGTGGTAAAAATTGCATCTGGTGATTACACAGACTTAGCAGATTCAAGTTTAGCAAGTAAAAGCAATATTGATTTAGGCATCCAAAGTGCAAGTGGCAGTACAAGTATTTTTGCATCAGCAATAAATAGAAGTGGTGGAAACTATGTAGCAAGTGCAACAACAGTCCTAAGGATGAAAATTACTATTCAGAAAGACTAATAAACAAACATGAAAGCCAAAAAATATGAAAAAAAGAGCAGTAGTTTGTGGGGACACACACTTCCCTTTGCACGATCAAAGTGCAATAAATTGTGTATTAAAAGCAATAAAAATAGTTGAACCCAATATATTTATTCATCTAGGGGACGTTGGAGAGTGGGAAAGTTGTTCGAGTTGGAAATACAAAAAAATAAAAAGACCACCTTTAGAATATATATTGCCAGAGATAGAAAAAGAAACACAATTAATAAACAAGGGGCTAGACCAATTTGACAAAGTATTAAATAGGATAGGTTGTACAGAAAAATATATGATTGAGGGCAATCATGATGACTGGTGTAATCAATTTGTTTTACAACACCCATATTTAAAAGAAGTTAAATTTGTAAATGCACTTAAAATAAAAGAAAGAGGATATACTTTTAAACCTTATGGAAAATACCTTAAACTTGGAAAACTTTATTTTTATCATGGTGGTCATTATTCGACTGCATATCATACAAAACAACACGCTCTTAATTTGGGTAAGTCAGTTGTATATGGACATATGCACGATGTTCAAAGGCATTCAGTTACACACGTTGATGGCACTCATGCAGGGTTTAGTTTGGGATGTCTTAAGGATATGAGAGATGAAGCAAATGTATGGCTAAGAAATAGAAAAACAAATTGGGGTCATGCTTTTGCAATTATTGATTGGTTCGGTAATGGTGATTTTAGAGTTGATGTGGTCGATATAACAAATGGAAAAACTAATGTATGGGGAAATGAAATAGATGGAAGAACTTAGACTAGATGATGCAGTTGCACAATTAAAAAATTTAAAAGCAAAATATTTTGACACAACAAAACCAGAAGAACAAGCAGGTATAATTGTTGAAATGTTTGCCATAGTAGAAGCATTAGAAATACCAGAATTAATGGAGATGATATGAGTACATACGAAGAATCTTATTCAAACACCACAACAGATTTGGAATATTTTGTTCCAGATATACAAGCATTTGATAGAAAAATTGTTATTACAAACTGGCAAACTTATGCTTCTAATATTTATTTAGCAGGTTCAACTGGTACAATGGATGAAGTTTTTAGAGATAATGTAAATCTTGGTTCAGCAGAATCTGCACTTAGTGATCTTACTGAGGATGGTGAATGGTTTTATGATTCAACAAATGACAACCTTTATTTATATTCAAGTTCAAATCCAATTACAAACCACACTATTGAGGGTGGAAGAAGTTTTAGCACATTAAAAACATTAGCAGTTGCAAGGGGTGCTGAATTTATTAGACAATATATAAATAGACCAATTCACAAAAGAGCAGGTGTGGGAACTCAAGGCATAAGTGGTGAAACTTATGATGATGGAATTATAAAATCTAATTCTGCATTGGCTTGTGCTGACATTGTAAGACCATACGACCCAGACAGAGCAGATTATTTACAAAACTTAGCATATAATTCGGAAAACAATGGTATGTTAGACAAAATAAAATCTGGCGAGGTTTCTTTGTGGCATGATAAAACTATGCGACACAATCAAGGTATTGTTAGAAGAAAAAGTGTAAACTCAAACACAACTGCAAACATAATTGATGTAAGGGGTCAAGCAACTGCTGATGATTTAATTTTAGTAAAAATTACAAGCGGTGGCACATTTACAAAAGGAACTGCAAATACATCAATTACCTATTCTGTTTTTACTGGTGATGATACTGGATTGCAAGTCAAAGAGGTTTTGTCAAATGAAATTATAGATGGAGATTTTCAAACATGTGCCCATGGATTAAAAATTCAATTTTCAACTGGGGTGCTTACAACAAATGACGAATGGGAAATAGAATGTTCTGGAACAACACCAGAAGCAGGAAGTCCAGTAAAAAGTATAACTTTAGAAAGATTATAAATGATCTACGATAATAGAGGTAAAAGAATTATAAACAAAGTTCAACAACTTTTAGTTGAAGAATTTAAAATTCCAGTTTTATTTGACAGACAATACCGACCAAGAAACACATCCTATTTTAACATTGATTATAATGACATTTCTGATGTTTCTTTTTTAGCAGGTGGTATGATTAGGCAATATAATCTTACTATAAAATATTTTCTTTTATTAGAGGGATTTCAAAGACATACACATCAAAATTATCTAAGTAATATTTCTGAAAGGTTGTTAAGATTATTTAAAAATAATCCTGCACCAAAAAATACTGAAAATACTTTTAATTTGGCAACTGACAGATGGGCATTATCTAATGAGTATTGGAATTTAATTACTGAATACATATATCATTCTGGGCAAATAAATTCTATTAATTATTCTACAGATAGAGATGAATCAGAAGATATTTTCAAAAATTTACATATTGTCGAATATGATTTTACATGCATTTCAAGTGAGGTTGATTATGAAAGTTAAACTTAAAAACAAAGATAAAATGATTCCAAGGTGGAACTCATTTTGTGGATTAGATACAAATAAATGGGAACAACTAAATAATAAAGAAATAGTTGAATTGGAAAAAATTCCAGATTCTGCTAAAGAGTTTGTTCAAAAAGTAGAGGAGAAAAAATAATGGCAATAGATGGAGCAGGTTATTCGTCTAGCGAATTTCAACTAGCATTTAAAGCAGAATCAACAATTGGTACTGCTAATGTTTCAACTATGCAATTAATTGACATAGATGAAATTTCTTTTCCAAGTTTAAACCCAATACAAACTTTGGATGTAAGAAGTGGAACTGGAAGAACTGCTAAAGGTGCTGATGCATTTATAACCGAAAAACATACATTAAAAGAAATAGCATTTAGTGGTACTGCTGATACAACAGTTCTACCATTACTATTACAAAACATCATGACAGTTGCACAAGGAAGCAGTCCTGCAAGTTATGATATTCCAAATAACTACACACCACCAGAATTAGAAACTGGTGATAATAGTTCAATAACAATCGCTGATACATGCACAGTTGCTTTTGTAAGTCCAGAAGCAGGAAACGATCATTCTATAATATTTCCCGGCTGTACTTTAACAAGCCTTTCATTAACTGGTGATATGGGTACTGAATCTGGTAGAATTAAAATGAGTGGTACATTTACAACTGCATTTTTACCAAGTTACGGACAAAGCAAACCAACAAGTATGAATGCTTTTGGCACAAGTTATTATTCATTGACTGATTTTACAACAACAAGAAAAGTTGCAGGGGTAGCAGATAGCATAATTTCAAGTATGACTTTGAACTTAGAAAACCCTAGTAACTATGGTGGATTTACTGGTTCAAATGGTGATCCAACTTATATAGTAAGAGCAGTTCCAGAAATTGTAGCAACAATGGATGCAACAATAAAATATGATGATAATACTGCTGGTTTAGCCGATACATTTACAGATGGAACACAAGTTGCAACAGAGTTGTCAAATAATGGAACTTGGACAAGTGCAAGTGGATTTGGTATCAGAGCAGATTATGGAAGAATCACATCTCTTGGTATGAGTTCTGATGCGGCAATGTTCAAAGACGTTTCTATAAAATTTATGGCTCACACTTCTGGTGATGTCATACAAGTCGTAGCATAGTTTATAACCAAAAAAGAAAAAAGGTTTCATATAATCGATTTTAGACACTTTAAATAACAAATGAGGTAAAGCAATGAAAGTAGAAGACAAAGAAATAAAAGAAATTACTTTTGCTCAAGAACGTGAATTGTATAACACATATAAAAGAGCGTATGTAACAAAAGATGGCAAAGTTGAAATAAATTGGGATAATCATGACAAAGCAATTGCAATGGCATTAGAATTTGCACTTGATAATCCAGAAGAAGTTTTAAAAGATATGTCGCATCCAGAGATTGACAAATTTGCACAAGATATTTTGTTACAATATTTAAGGGTAAATGACGAAAAAAAACCTTAGAGGGATTGAGTTTACGTTATGCAGTTTGGTGTTTTGGATTGGGAACAGTTCAAACTCCACACTTACCAGAAAACACACCTTTTGATTATACTGCTCAATCCCCTATTTCTGGTAAATCTAAACACTATGATGAACAAGAAGTGCAAAAAGAACTTTCACTTATTGCAAAAGAATCAGAGGGAACAAAATTTTCAATAGGACAACAATTATACTATCAAGTACATTTTTTTGTAAATCCAGTTTATTTATTAAGAAATGATTATTACAAAATAATTGAAGAATATCAGATCATGAAAGAATTTAATTTACCATTAGCAAGAACTTTGGATGAAGCACCTGCAAACAAAATACGACAGATGCAAATTATTCATTCTGAGGTTGAAAAATTAAAACAACATTTGTTGGAGAAAAACAATGGCACTAGATAAAATATTAAATTTAATTTTTAGAATTAAAGGGGCAAACAAAGCCGAACAAGATGTTTCCAAGGTTGATAATAAATTAGTTGCACTTGGAAAAACTGCAATCAAAGTAGGTGGTGCTCTTTTCGCTGCAAAAGGTATTGTTTCTGGGTTCAATGCAATATCAGCATCAGCACAATCTGCACAAAGAGTTGAAGATTTAGAAAGTGCAATGTTGAATCTTGGTAAAAATGTTGGTTTTGGAGCAGATTCATTAGAGAAATTTAGAGAGGCAACAAACGGAACAGTTACTGACACCGAGTTATTAACTAATGCAAACAATGCTTTGTTGTTAGGTATAGCAGATTCAGATGACCAAATGGCTGAATTATTTGATACTGCACAAAGATTAGGTAAAGCAATGGGTGTAGGGACTGCATTTGCAGTTGAATCTTTGACAGTTGGTTTAGGAAGACAATCAAAAATGATTCTTGATAATTTAGGAATCATGGTTGATGCAACTTCAGCACAAGAAAAACTAGCAGAAGAAATTGGAAAAACAGTAGGGCAACTAACTGAGGAGGAAAGAAAAAGGGCTTTTATAAATGAAGCAATGCGACAATCAAAAGTTGCTATTGAAGAACTAGGAGAGGAACAAATTGGTTTAAATGAAAATCAAGAGCAATTTGATGTAGCAATAACAAATTTATCAAATGCTTTAGGAAAAAAGTTTTCACCTGCTGTTCAAAAAGCAACTAAACTTTTTACTGGTTTTATAAAAGGTGTTACAGACTTTATTGAAGAAGACCCAGAAGTTGATATGTCCTCTTTTTCCGATGAAATGATTAGATTGACAAAACTAATTAATGCAAATGAAAAAGCATCTAACAGAAATGAAGCAGGTAGAATAAGACAAGAGGGTTTATTAAAACAATTAGGAACAGCCACAAAAGATAATGCTGATAAAAATATGGAGTTAATTCAATCTGAAATGATGTTGGCAAGTGCAACAGAAACCGTTATTGATGATATTGAAGAATTAACTGAAAGCGAATTAGAAGCGATTGAAAATTTTGATGTTATGAATGATGTTATGATTGACAGCGTAGACCATTTTAAAAAACTTGATGATGTTGTTGTTAGTAATGATTCATCAATTAAACAACTTTCTGATAATCAACAACTGGCAATTATGGGTGTTGAAAGATTTGGAGGTGCAATTGCACAAGCGGCGATACATGGACAAAATATGGGTGATGCAATTACTTCATCTTTAAAGTCTATTGCAGCAGAATTGGTTTCTAAAGCGGCAACTTTTGCTATGTTAAATTTATTTACTGGAGGTTCATTAATGGCAGCACAAGGTGGTGCAGGTTTTGGTGGTTTTCTTTTAAGGGGTTTTACTGGAAAAACACCAAGTGTAAATGTTAATATTAAAGGTGGTTTAGTAAGTCAATCTTATGTAAAAAACACACTTGTTCCTGCACTAAATAATGCTAGGGCAATAGGTTAATGTTAAGTTTTAGTGATGCATTAAAAGACGGTGTTGTAGCAAAAAATACTCATTGTTTTTGGGTTATAAAACTTTATTACAATGCTGAGGGATCAAGTGATTTTATAGGTTTGTCTGATGCAAACAGAGATGATGGTGCAGATTTCTATCATGGACTTATTACAGATTTTGGAAACTTTGTACAAAGCATTGACTATTTTGAATTTACATCAAGCATTTCAAACATGACATTAAAAGCAGTTAATTCACCAAATACAATCAATGGTGGTAGGTTATCAGATTTATTATCAACTCTAAATTTTGGAAATAGAAAATGGGAATTGTTTCAATGTATTCAAGGTGCAACACCATACGACACAGCAGGTAATTTAATTGCACAAGGAATAATAGCAGGTGATTTTACCTACAACAGAAACGAAGTAGTATTACAACTAATCGATAATTCTGGATCATTACACAAAGACTTGCCAACAAACACAGTAACATCCACAGATGCACCAGAAGAAAATATTGGCAAACCAATACCAATGCAATATGGTGATTTTCATGACAATCCAAATATTGGCACTATTGCTAGTAATTTTGATAAAATGTTTCCACAAGGAAGATTTCCTGCAATCATAACCAATAGTTGGGATGATACAAACAATGTGGTTGTTGCACAATGTGATTCACAAAGAATGCACACAACAGACACAGATTTGGTTTTTCAATACCAGCAAAACGTTTATCCCAATTTAGGTAGTGTTGCTTTTGCAACATCTGGAACAACTGACTTAATAAGATTTAGTGGTGCATCAAATATTTATTACCCATTGTTAAAAAATGCAAGTGGTACATCAAATGGTTTAGCAAATAGAAATTTTTCAACTGGAGCAACAATAACTGCCAATGCAGGTTCAACTGGAACTGTTCAATTTGATATTCCAAAACAACCAAAACTTGGTGTAATAACTGATATAAATTTGCTTTGTAGTTTTCAAATATTTAATGGTTCTGGACAAGATGCTTTTACTTTTAGAGATGCAAACAATACTGGTAATTCAGTTAACGTAACTTTTTCAAACTCAAACAAAGAACAAAGTATAAATATTCCACTTACTGGAGGAAACTTAATTTTTTCTACTAGCGAACTTGAAAATTGGACTTTTGAATCTACTTATGAATTTTTTCTTGATGCAGGATCAAGTGTAAATGTTTCTGCTTCTTTCAAAGAAGTTGCACTTGAAATCACATATACAGCAGAACAAAATTACACACAAACTTTTGAAGATATAAACGTCAAAACAAACGTAACTGAATCTTTTTTAACACATGATAGAAGGGTAATGATTCCAAGGCAAGTAATAAAAAAGAAAAGAGAAATAACATCTCCTGCAACAATACAATATGTTTATTTTGGTGGTAAGGGTAGAAAGTTTGGAAGTTGGACTGATGATTCTAGCAGAGATAATGGGTATGATGAAGATGATTTAATTGAAAATCCAATTTTTATAGTAGAGGATATTATAAGAACTGAATTGGGTTCAACTGACATAAATACATCTTCTTTTGATGTTTCTGGTAATACAAGTAGTGGTTTGATAAAAAATGTATTTGATGAAGATAATACGACAGATATAAAATTTGCATTTTCACAAAATAAATTTATCAACTCTAAAAATTTAATTGAAAACATTGGTAGTCTTTGTGGTACATTCTTTTTTCTTTCAGCAGGTAAAACTTTTAAAACTGCTACATTACAAAAAGATGCAGATTATGACAACAATGATGCTGTTGTTACAATTGATTATGATATGATCACGCTTGATAGCATTGGATTAACACCAATCAATGCAGTAAGAAATTCTGTTTCTGTTGAATATGATTACGATTATGCAAAAAAACAAACTAAGGAAATTGTTACTGTTACTGATTCAACATCACAAGGAACGACAGTAAACGGTGTAAACCAAACCCTCAAATTAGAATTAGAAGCAGATAAAATTATTGATACTACAACTGCAACTGCTTTAGCAAACTATTATAAAGATATTTCAAAAGATAGAAAATTAGTAATAATGTTTGATGTTCCAACACCTAAACACAATGCACTTGAAGTTGGTGATATAATTAATTTTACAAACTGGGATTCTGACATAAAACTTTTTGGAAGTTCTATGACAGAAAATTTTATTTTTATTGTTACACAGACAACAAAGCGACCAGATGGATGCGAGTTTGTTGTTACAGAAGTAGGAAGACCATAATGACACATCAAAGAATTGTTTCACCAAAATTTTACACAGATATTATAAACTCAATGATTGCAAGAGGATATGCTTCAAGCAATTTTACAGTTCAAGCAACAAATACTGGAAATAATTTTGTGGGTATTAAATCTGGTGGTGGTGTAGTACAAGAGTTGTTTGACATGAATCCACAAAAAAGAGTTACATT
>VTLG01001820.1_pt1 | contig 26833 bp, 49 predicted proteins | sample 4694571 | NCBI WGS metagenome assembly VTLG01 (sample SAMN12604809, study PRJNA352737) | marine metagenome | biome: ENVO:00000447; feature: ENVO:00000209|ENVO:00000569|ENVO:01000036; material: ENVO:00002151; isolation source: viral sequences binned using virsorter ...
TTTAATTGAAATTCATTTGGTAGTAGTTTATTACCGCATTTCATACACCATGCCTTAAATAATCCCGATGGTGTTTTTAAAAATCTTGGCTTAGCAGTTGTTAATTCTTTGGCCGGTTGTATATGGTTCAAATCATCCTCCCAGCATTCTTGATTCAACCAAGTTGTTGGATGTTTAATATATGCCTTATCCTTTCCAACCCATAATTTCTTTTGGTTATTCAAAGCACTCATAATAGTTTGATGATCTACTTTCTTCAATGCTCTGTTGTATGCAGTAATCGCCTTTGGTTTACTTACCTTCTTATCGTACAAGTTCCAAAATTCATTAAATTGATCTATATATATATTATTAACATTCTTAGTATTATTGTATAGTGTTCGCTCGTTGTTCACTCGCTGTTCATTTTGATGTTCACTTTGTTGATAGTCATGCCAATTAACTATTGATATAACACGACTTACAGAGTTAGTTCGTTGTTTAATTTGTTGTTCGATTTCTAACAGTTTTAAAATCCTTTGAACTTTACTCTCATTAATTTTTAAATCTTTTGCTATCTTTTTCCTTCCTGTTACTAATTGGCCGGGATTCAATGTAACTCTTTCTGATCCAATCAAGGTATCATATTTTTTATGTGCTGCATTCAATAGTAAATACATCCAGATTGTAAAGTGATCTGATGATTTCATCACTAAGGGATTATCTAATATTTTTCTATGTAGTTTGATATATCCGCTATTCATTTAAATTATTAAAATCTTTTATTTTTATTTGTAACTCATCCCTCAACAGATTAAAATCTAATTTATTTTTATTTACAGAATTAGCCTTTTTTTTCAATCTATCGAGCCTTTCCTTGCCTAATGTTTTTTCTGCCCAATCTTTGGCCTCTATTGGGTGTTTATGCCACCAATAAAGATGACATCCCAAGCATAAAGCCTTTACATTATCAGTATCAAACTCCATTTTTCTAAATTTTCCTTTTGGATAGATGTGCGAGGCATGGAGATTGTTAGATTTACCACACCTCAAACACACCTTATCCCTTAGGAGAACATAATCACGAACTAATTTATTTAGCTTTGTTTTCTGTGCTTTTGTCATTAAAAAGGAAGTTCCTCTTCAGCTTGTCCAAGCATAACAAATGCAACCCATTCATTTATCTCTTTAATTGTTTCTGTACTAAGTTTCTTTCCTTGTCTATATGCTTCTAAAGCAAAACCATGCCTTACCTTACCTTCAGCAGAATCATCTTGAGCTGGTTTTTTCTTAGCTATAGCAGCCACAGGAGTAACATTATAAACAGATCTTCCTTCTGGTAATGCCTTATGTTCTACTCTAACAACGTCACCTTTTTCATAATGTTGCAATAGTTCATGGGCTTTTTCACTAGCAAAGTAGCTATGTTTTTGCCCCATGACCTCAACACCATAAAGATAATAAGGTTGCCCATTTCTATTTGTATCGATCTTTGGTTGGTCAAACTGCAAAGTAATATCTGCTGATCCGCCTACAGGGATTTCTAATTTAGGGTTCATTCTACACTCCTCTAGTTATTAATTGATATAAAATTATTGATAAACACGCTGTTATCATATATGGTGCTATATCTTCTAGCCAATCTAGAAAAGTAAACATCCACAGTTCTAATTTATCCATTTTCTTGTAACTCCCTTTTTTCTTTTAAATAGTCTAGGATTTCATCCCACATATTTATTTCTTGTTCTTCTTTTAGCTCTTCAATAGAATTAGATAGTCCTATAGCTGATGCTCTAATTTGTTCTATTAAATACTCTATTTTACTTTTATCCACTATACACTCCTTTATTATAATCACGAATAAAATCTTTGGTAATTAGTTCCCCGGTTTCTAAGTCTTCAACATGAACAATTTGAGGGAGGCGATGTCGAGCTTTGCGGAGTTCGGTGGTTATATCTTGTGCTAATTCATCTAAGGTTTCACCAGCAGCACAGACGTATCTCATCGCTATTTCTCCCTCATATTGTATTTCAGCATGATACCTCATATCATGAGGTACATAAAAAAACCCACCAGATTCAGTCACAGATTCCGGGTTCAACATCTTCTCTGATGGTAGTTTGTTTTTTGACATTTGATAAGTCCTTTAATATTTCAAGTGATCTTTCTTTCTTTTGTTCATCTGCACATATTTTAGTAAACACCTCAATCATTTCCAATATTAAGTTATGTTCATCTTTACTTACTGTATATTGTATCATATTTATATTTTAAGGTCATTTAGGTTCTTCATAGTTTCATTAAATCTAAGAGCATCTCTAGCCATCTTTTCATCTAATTCGTTTGCCCAATCATCCATGCAAGGCTCGCAAACATACACTCTTTTGGATTCGCAAAACTTACAAACCTTATTTCCTTTTGAATCTCTTTTAATTAGCTTATCAATATTACTATCAATATACCTAATTAAATCCTCTAGATTATCCGATAAAGCCTTTATTTCCCCGATTATGGAGGTTTTATCCATGTTATCAAGGTTTCCTTCAGTAAAAGAAAAAAAAGAGTATAATCGGTTCTTTATTATTTTTAGAGCTATTAACTCTGATGATTCCCAGGGTAGCCTTTTACCGGCTACCAAGGTTCTTATTTTTGATGATTGCACTACTTACCTCCTTCAGCAAGTTTCATAGCATCTTTAAAGCTATTTCTTTGTCCTAAATATCCATTTTCTTTTCTTGCTACTACTCTATAACATCTTTTATAGGTATTATTTTTTCTTGATGTATAACAATCCTTTCTATGTATGTCCACCCTCAAACCATTTATTATCTTATAATAATGACCGCCTGAAGGTGCGCAAAAATGTCTTATCCAATCAGTACCTTTTAAATATATCATTACTTACCTCCTTCAACTGATTCAATATGCCATTCACATTCATTTAAAGTTTTGTAAAGAGAACCAGAGTAACCAAATTGATTATGTTCTACTATCTCATAATATCCATGTATTTTCCCATATAAAGTTAAATCAACATTTTCTGCTCTTTTTTGCAATTTGCTTAACCTAGTTGATTTTTGTTTCTTTACCTTTTTAATAGGTCTTGGTAATAGTTCATGTAATTGCATTTTATTTTCATCCTTTCGTGATACAGAGGGAGCTAATTGAGGATGAGACAATTCGCTAAGACTAGCTGATGCTCCCTCTTTTGTATCAAATTGTTTGTTATTTAATTGTCTCATCGCTGTTAGTATAATACAAAAAAATGAAAGTACAAAGAAAAAAAGCCTCCAAACAAAAAAAATATTCAGAGGCTTTGATAGACAGGATAAAATTAATTAAAATTCTTCTTCTATTCTCATAGATATATTAAATGTATTTAATGCAACTTGCTCCATGCTTAATTCATTTTGGCCAAATCTTGCAAATAAATAAGATCTTTCTGCATTGTCTCCTGTATCTGTTGAATCACTAGAAAAAATAAATGGTATCAAATTACCTTTCGTTCTATTCCATACATCAGAAACGACAGTATCTTGGTCGGAATCTTCTGTATCATATTCTTGTGGCATTATATCCGAACTTGATAGATAATTAAAATTTAAATCATAAACTATTCTACCACCATATATTCCGGGGGCAAAAGTAGCTGTTGAGAAAGGTGATTTTGAACGTACATTTTGGAATCTTCTACCTAAGTGAGAAGCATTAGTATATTTCTGACCTCCAAGAGATTGTCTTATATTTATACCATCATATATAATTGTCCTTCTTAAAGAAAGTTCTGGGTTGTGAGGCATTTGATATGACTCACCTATCAATATACATCCTATTTTTAAATCAAAATTATCATCAAAAGTTCCATCAGTTGCAACAGAGCTAGATTGGCCATTCGATCCTTCAAACTGTAGACCCCAATATCTATTGGTACTAGATGTAAATGTAAAAATTGTTGATCCATCAGTACCGGGAATCACTACATTTCCACTTATAGTATCAGCATTAACAACCTCCGAAACACCAGATATATCTGTTCCACCACTCATATCAGCATTATTGACGTTGCTTTCTGTATTGCTGCTTTTGATTCTAATTTTTGCATCAGAGCTACTCATATTATGATTTAATATTGCAATATAATCACAATTAAAAGAATTGCTATTCAAATCAATATTTATAAGAACATGATCTGCTCTTGAGGTTGAGTTTTCAGATGTTTCAAATTGACATTGATTTAAAGGCCTCATATCAAATAATTCTGGCTCACTTCCAAGATTGAAGGTATTAATTAGGTCTGTACCACTTAAAACGTCAAAATTTCCATCTTGAGCTAATCCTGTTGACATCAAAAAATTAATATGATCTGTAAAAAATTTTATTGATTTTATATCCATGTTTGCCATTAAGCTATTTCCCTCGCTGTAAAAGTTATTTCTCCCGGTGATCTACTAAAATCTGTTATAATAAAGATTATGTCTGTAAATGCCTTTCCAAAAAGTTTCTCTGGGTGCATATCTTCAAATTTAATTTTTGATCCTATTCCAAGAAGATCAGAATTATCATCATGATTAAAAAATTTTGGGTTTATAATGTTCGCACTAATAACCGCTTTTACTGAACCAAATATATTATCGTAATAACTATAGAAATCATCATTTGGGTTAGATGATGGTGAGCTAGGAACATCCGGAGAAACATAAGCATCTAGATTGACTTCTTTTATATTTTCTGCTGTTGATATATTATAATTTGTTCTTGTTGTTGAGTTGGTGCTTGTAACAGATTTAATATAGGTGTTTTCTGCTGGATGCTTTTTATAATTAATATTCATTTTTGTAACCAATTCGGTAAAAGGTGTATGACCTAAAGATATATTTGTTAAATCAAACTTAGATAACGTAGTATCTGCACTTTCAGAATCTCTAATATGAATATATCCCCTATTAGGCGAGTAAATGAAACCTCCTTCATATTGTAATTGCTCCAAAATACTAATTAAACTTTGTGGCTCACTTCTCCAATATCTTATCTTCCAATCTTTATCCGAATCTAAATTAGACCATCCAGAGGGATCAGATGTTGGTAAACTAGCAAAATTTGTAAGTAAAGTTCTATGAGCTTCATGAATTTCTGTTATCGCTCCACTTGAACCAGAATAGGTTTCTGTTAATCCATCTGCACCACAATATAATTTTGTATCTTCAATAATTTTCTTTGCACCGACAGGGTCATCAGTTGGGTCATTATTTACTTTTAAAAATAATCTGACATCAAAAACCTTTGCTGTAACTGCACAAGTCCCAGAGCCAGAAACATAAGCACTTACTAAATCAATAATAATTTTTTCTGGCATTTGGTTGTTCTCAAGACTAGAGGTCATATCTATAGTAGATGAATTTCTTGCAGAGGTTGTTCCGTCTGTTGTTCTTTGAACAATCGTATCCGATCTGCCTAACGTTGAATTTTTTAATGTTGCTGAAAAATTAAAAATCACATCTGTTGATACAGTAGTTTGTAAAGAATAGTGAACCACCATTTCTAGCTCTGTTATTTTTCCAGAAATCTCTGGGCAAGTCAAAACTAAACTATCTGTTGCAGTTGTTGTTGATGTTGTAATCGTTCTTATTTCACTAGCAAATGATCCTGTATTATCACTTGTACCATCAAAAGCATTTTCTGGAGTAGTACCCCAATTATTATCTGGATGAACACTTATTGGTTTACATTTAAATCCTCTGAATATCCTAGAACCTTCAGCAATAATATTTGCACCATCAAAGGTAAATGATGAATCATTATAATTATTACTGCTATCAGTAACAGGAATAAAAGCATCTAAGCTTTTTTCATATATATGAGGTCTAGCATCTGCATTACTTAAAGATTTATGAATCAACCCAGATGCTTGTGATCCTGTTCCTAAAGGTACTGCTGGAAATAATTCTTTACCAAAGCAATAGTCTTGAGATGAAATCTTAGAATTATTTGGAGTGTAAGCTCCATAAACCAATGGAACAAATATATTTCTTGTCTGTGTTCTTGTTTGAGGTACACTTATTAAATCAAATGGCCTATGTGCAGTTAAATTTAAATTTAAATTATCACCTGATAATGAGATGTTTGAAAGTCTAAATGATCCTAATTCTACCTTTGTCTGATTATTTATTTTAGAGTAAACAATAACTACTTGATTTAAAAAATAATCCGAACTGAATAAAAGCAACTCACTAATTCTTTTTCCTTTATAATTAAAATCTGGAATAGTTAAAGTAATATTTGATGTTTTTGCTTTAGAACTAGCTAAATCCAAAGACTCACGAATTTTTAAACCTCTTTTTGAAACTACACCATGATAAAAAATATTAGAATCAATTACATCTGAAAAAGCTAGATATACATCATTCCCAGAGCTTGCTAAGTGAAATAACCAATTCTCAACAATGTTTGAGCTTTTTATTTCTGAACCAAAATTAGGCAAGATTTTGTCTCTGTGCTTTTTCTATAGCTGGAATAATGCTTTCAACTACTGTTTCATCAACTAATGGAGCAGATATATTAATAGTTATTTCTCCACCACCTTTAGGGCCATTGATATTAGGCCCTTGCAATGGTGTAACTTGTACTCTTTCAGCACCAGATTCTCCTGTTACAAACATAGTGGGGGAGTTTACAATGCCGTCAAATCCTGTTTCAGCAAATTTAATACTCCTTACTCCAGCTTTCGCAGCTTCTAAAGCTAATAAAGCTGCAACAGACCCAGCAGCACCAACACCCGGAACAAATGCAAAAGCAAGAGCTTCACTCATAGCTTTCGATGCTAAAATCACTCCCTGCATACTTGACATAATTTGTAATATAAAACCTTTAAATGCTTCACCAGCACCTAATTCTGGATCAAATGCAGTTTGTAAAGCATTAGCTAAGTTCTGAGATAAGTTAATTTGATCTCTCATATCCTTTTTTATAATTTCAAAGTTTGCAACCTTTTTTAAATCCATATCAAGATCAGATCTTCTTATTTCATTGGTAATTTGTATTGTTCCACCTAATTCTTCAATCTTTTCTTTTTGAGCTTGTTGAGCTTCAACTATTTTAGTATATGTATCTATTAAAATTTTATTTTTTTCTATTAATAAATTTGTTTGATCTGTTGCTAATGATAATGATCCCTCTGTTCCAACTAATTGTTCATTAAGTTCTAAAAGTTCCTCACTAGATAATCCTTTTATAGATTCTCTAAATTTTTCAATTTCTGTTGTTTTGTCATCTATAAGAACACCATCAACCTCTTTTCCAAATCCTTTGAATCTTTCTATTAAGTCACCAACACCTTCAGCAAGTGTTTTTATTCCACCAGCTACTCTTATAACAGATGGAGCTAATAAACTGCCTATTGCCTCACCAGCATCACCAACAGCATTTGACATTTGAACCAATGAACCAGCTAATGTTTCTGCTTGTTTTGATGCTTGACCTTCAAATAATTCTCCAAGAACTTCAACAGCTTTTCCAGCCTTCATTTCTTCCTGTGTAAGTTCTCTTAATTGTGGAACTAACTCACCAAGTTCTCCAGCCAATCCAGAGAATGTTTTTGCAGTATTTCTTACAGCAGATTCTAATGAGATACCGGTAGCTGCCGATAAATCTAATGCGACCGGAATGATCCTCTTTATTTGATCTTCTGTAAATTCTAAAGATCCAAGGAAAGCCTGTTGCTCAATGATTGCTTCATCCCCGGCTGTGGTTACTTGTTGCAATGCAGAGGCTTGATCTAACAAGGATTTTGATGTCCTTCCTAATGCCACCTCTAAAGCTTTCTCTGCTTGTTCTTGCCTAGCAGATGCCTCTATAACCCCAGAAAATGCACTAATTAAACCTTTAGCACCAAAGTAAGCCGCTGATGCGATTCCGGCTGCTTTACCTACTTTATTAATCGCTCCTGTTAATGAAGAGAGTTCATCCTTAGACTGTTTAGCTCCCTGAGTCTGTATATCAATATTAACTTTTTGAGTGGCCATATTTTTCCTGTCTGTGTTTTAAGGCTATTGCCATTTCATTTTTTATTATATTAAACATCACTAATTTTTGAGCATCTGTATCATCTAAAGTAGTACCCAAAGGGATATGATAATCTGTAATGTAATGATATTCATTTATTAACTGCACATCTTCAGAAGTGATAACATAATCAGCATTGGCAAATAAGGGAATAAGATAAAATAGTTGTTGCCCAAGACTAAATTTATCCGATTCCTCAATAAGTAATATTTCTTTCCAGATGTCATCTATTGTTGAAAATTCCCTTTTTTGTTTAGTTGTTGGGGATTGAGCGATATAAGGGAGCGTAAACTGTCGATGTGGCTTTCTACCAAAGACCCAATGCCACGTCGCATAACTCAATCCCCATTTTCTTTTTTTGATTCTACAGAATAACCAAGATAGTCTAATAATATTTTAGTCAAAAGATTTTGTTGAACACTATATTCGTATTTTTCTAGGTCATCTTCTGGTTTTGTAAAGGCTATCTCTGATACATGACCTAATAACTTACCGAACTTCCTTTGAGATATTTCTCCGGTTTTCTCATGAACCGGTTTTAATACGTCTTGATAATGTCCCAATAACTCTAGTTTTTGACCATATTTAATATCTTTTACCATGATCTCTATATCATCTAATACTACTTTCATTTACGCCCCCTATCCCTTAACAGCTTACGCCAAGAAATTTATTTGAACCATTACCTAACGCCTTGACTTCCAAATCTAACATCATTGAAGCACCTTCATTAAAAGATACATTTGTCAAAATTGATCTAGGCATATCAAAGCCAAAGTTACCATCTGCTAAAGCTGCTTGATGATTCATAAGAGTTTGTCCTGTAGATGCTCCAGCAACTTGAGTTGTGTTGAATCTTTCAAACATATCTAGAAAATTATTATCGTACAAAATAGAAAAAGATGCTGTAGCACTAAGTTCCCCGCTTCTAGTTGCTTGTTCATATCCTGTAGAAGTTAATCCAGAAAAGTTGATAGGATTATCTATGGTTAGTGAAAAAGAAGAAAGAACAGAATTTGCAACACCAGCGATAATTCTATCGTCTGCATCAAAACTACTCATAAAATAATCATTAGCAGTTATAGCAGTATCAACTACAATACTTGTTGCTGTAAGTTCACCAGAGGCTGCTTTTGTTCCCGATTGGAAGGAGGCGGAAAATTTAATTCTCCCTCCCTCAGTTCCCGAATCACCAGACAAAACTAATTGAGTTAAAAAGCAATCTTTAAAAGTTAAATCGCTGTCAGTTGCTGCTGACTTCATAACGATTGATAGAACTTGGTTTGATGTTGTTGTATCGCCAGATTTAAATGATCCTGTTGCTACATTTGAAGCAATATCGTAAGGTGCTGAAGCATCTAATGATAAATGAGAAAGCAATAAATCAAGTCCTTCAGTTGTTGCTGTACCACTAACAGAAAACTCTTTTACAGATGCAACATTATCCTGAAAGAATTGAGTATCAAGTAAAACCCTTGATCCACTTCTAACATCCAAAGTCTGATTTATTCCTAGTGTTGGTGATCCAATACTATCAACATCAAGAGCGATATAAGCATTTCCAGATGCACCATTTATCGTGCCATAAGCATCTTGCTCTGCTATTAAAAATTGAAATAGTTTTGGATCATATGCTGTTCCAGAGATAGCCATATTTTAATCCTTATCTTTTATTTGTTTAACTAATTTTCTAGCAAGAGGATGAATTTTATCTACTTCTACCTCTTTGCCTTCATTGATTTGTTTTATCAATTCTTCATTATATCCAGATCGTAAAAAACACCAACCTTTTCCAAGTGGTATTTCAGAACCTTTTTTAATTTTAATCTTCATGCTTCTAGCCTTTGAACTGTTAAAGTAATATTTGCTCTTGCCTTTGATTGATCCTCATCCCTTTCATATTCTATTGATTCACATACACCATTAAAATACTCATCCTCTGTTGATGATTGACCACCAGAAAAAATAATCTTCACTCTTTCAGCTATGTTAGAAAGTTGTTTAAATACATTTTCAGAATATTGTCCTCCTGTTGTAATCTCATAAACTAGGAGCATTGTATATTGCCTAAGTACAGTTGATGCAAACCTTTCTGTTATATCATCGCTTACAGGAGATAGGAAGAAACTAGAGTTTCCTCTGTTCTCTGAAAAAGACAAAGGAACACCGGTTATTTCCTTAGTTATAACAGAGGCAACCTTATCAATCGCCTTATGAATCTGATTAGTGTAATCTATCATATACGTTCGGCTCTAACCATTTTTACAGGAGTAGCTTGAGCTTCTATTATTCCAGAGCATTCTACCTCAAAAGAGTCTCCGGTTGTTAGAACACCATAAGAAAACCTTACTTCTAAACCTCTACCGATAGAATCATAACCACCAGATATAACTTGATTGGTTACAAGTTCAGCAGTTTGCAATCCAGCAGATGAATGTCCTTTGGTTGAAAAAGTTATATTCGTGTTTTCTGTGCCTCTTGTAAGTGTTCCACCAGCATCTATTTTGACTTCAATAAGATCATATTCTATTGTGCATCTTCCCCGGATGTCTACAATATCGGCTGTACTTGATCCAGAGACTGACTTCTTCCTTACGATGCCTTTGTTTAGTGCCAGATCATTATGTTGGTAAAGTGAAATCGATCCGTTTCTTATTTTATCAATGATTCCTGTTTCTTCTGCATTCATTACTTGCCCGGCTAGTTCATCCCTCAATTCTGTATCATATACACCAACGATAAGACTTGCTGCTTGGTATGCTGTGGCCATAACAATAACCTCCGGAAAGTCATGGCCTGTTTTACTTGCAATGCCTACGCCTTTTCTTGGATAAATAGGCTGTTGAGTCATTGATCGAATCATATCACTAGCTCTAGGTATTATTGTATTTGTAATTAATGTATCTGTATCTTGACCGATCTCCCAGATTGATCCATTTAATTGGCTAACATTTGTTCCGGTTTCAAAGTATTGAATAAGATTATCTGTATATCTCCACTCTCCACCACTAGAAGGCTGTGATCCGGCCTCTACTCCTAAATCTTGACCATCTTTATATAATACTGCATCAGATGAAATATATCCGGGAGAGTAAAGGTTATATAAGTTAGATGTAGATGAGGCCACCCAATTCGGAGAAAGCAATGATCTCTGATTGTATTTTGATGCCTCTGGCAATACAAAGAGGACATCGTTTAAGTCACATAAATTTGATTCAAAACTACTCATGCTTGAAAGTCTCCAAAGTTTACATCCAGAACCTCAAACTCTGCATTCTGGAGTCTATTAATTATTTCTGCTATCTTATTAATCGTTTTGCCATTGGGATCAATTACATCATAAACTTTTAACTGCTTTGCTAATTCAATGGCTTGATCTATATTATCAAAAGGATTTTCTTTTGCAAAATCATTACTCATTGCTCTTTCTAATCTTGTTTTTCTCATATCAATCCAAAAGCTCAAAATGTACTAGGTCATCAAACTTATTATCTTTTGTAGTTCTTTTACCTTCAAAGAATGATGAAGCATTCCAATCGCCTCCCCATCTAATTTTAATGCCTAGTTGATTTGCAATACCTAGAACAAAGCCACCTAAATAATGAAAGTCATCTCTAGCATTCCAATCAATCGGATAAGGTGCTATATCTACAGCCTTGCCTTCAACGTGCTTTCCAAACTTGGTTTTACTCTTGCCCTCTTTTACTAATTGATTTTGTCTTTCTTGACTTCTTAATCCTTCTATTACAGTAATATCAAAGTATTTAACAACTTCATCTAATATCATAATCAGCCGATGATCTACACCCTTTAATCTTTCTTTTGATCTTTTTCCAAATCTAGGCATTTTTTAATCTCCTTACGATTGACTCTGCCCACCTTCTACCGGGATTACCTCCCCACAAATCCCAAGAGATAGAAGCTCTAGAAATCTTTTCTTTTCTGTTCCTTCGTTCTGCTGGTGTATCATGTCTAGCAAAAAAAGATACCATTCTTTTGATTGAACTGATGCTGATATTTGCACCTCTAGCTAAATCTCGGCCTCTTGATATACCAACAGCAGTTCCTCCCTTTTTTGATTTGGGAGCTTTTCTTCTTCTTTCCAACGCTTTTCTAGCAACCTCTTGAACACCCTTTGGAGGTATAGGCATACTTACTATCGCTTTTTCTTTTTTCTCTTGAATTTCGGCTTAATAGAGCCTTTCTTTTTCATTTTACTTGAATGTTTTGGCATTAGTCTTTCTCCATTTTTAATGCTTTTGCAAGTTCATCAGTTACCATATCAACTATTTCTTTAGCAAGTACCTTTTGCTCTCTATCTCCGAATCCCGGATAATCTGGAATCTTCTTTGCTATCTTCTCTGCTATCCTGTTTTCAAAAGCATCTGATTGTAATGCTTTGACTTGACCTTCAAGCACTTTTTGAAATAGTTCTTTTAACCATTTTAATACTTTTTTACCCATTACCTTTTCCCTTTATATTCATAATTAAATAAATGATTGATAATAATGCGACTATGATCTGGAGTAACTCATGTATATGAGATAAACCAATAGCATAATTACCAAATGAGATTGCTGCAACTCTCAAACTATCCATTAATGATTATTCCTTCCATTTATTCTTCCAGATAAATAGCTTATTTTTTCACTAGCTTCAGAAAGCTCCCTCATCATATCATTACGATAAGCGAGGGATGTCTCGTCTGATCTTCCGAACCTATCAATCAACTTTATTAGAATCTGTTTTTGTTCATCTACTTCTTTTATAATCTCATCAATATGTTTTGTCTGGCCTTCGTTTTCAATCTTTAAATCTTCTAGACTTTTAGCCTGTTCGCTTGACCTTGCATTCATGGAATAGACAAGATAAAAAAACATAGATGCCACCAAAAGCACCATTCCACCTTCTTGATATAATGCTAATGTATCAATCATTGAATCTTTACATCCTCATAAAGTTGATGTTTATAACAGTAATTAGACTCTTCATAAATTCTACCATGATACCAATGAGTAACACTATCTGAATCAACTATCTCGATAAATACTGTATTCGTATTTGTCTCTTGATCTAGTGGAATGTTTGCTATTATCCAGCCTTGATTTCCGCATCCTGTAAGTGACAGGAATATCATAAGACGTATTAGTATTTTCATTAAATACGATAAAATCTCCGTTACTTAGTTTCTTGATCTTGTTCTTCATCTTTTTCAATACTCGCTTTTAAAGCATCTAGGAAAGCTTGTTTTCCAAACCTTAATTGTTGAAGATTAAATTCAGAAGATTGTATCTTTCGATCTAAATCTGCAAGATGATTAATCATTAGCTTTTGCTCTTCAGATAACTCTGATTCTTTATAATCCTTATCGAATAAAGTGATTATCTGTTCATGTGGTTTCTTTTCTTTTTTTGCCACTTTTGACTCCTATATAGTTATGAATTAAAGTTTCTTGTAATCAGCAATCGCAGCTTTCAATCCATCGGATTGTGCTTTTGCTCTTGCCATATCAGCATCATATCTTTCTTTTTCTCTTTCTAATTGAGATAGAGAATACTGTCTTTCTTGATCTGGCAATGCTTCACCACTTTCAGCATCCCATCTTTTCTGCACTAAAGCAATGTATGATTCTTTTACTGCTTCTTTTTTTTCTTGTACTACCTTGCCCTTGCTATCTTTTACTTCTTCTTGAGCTGGTCGCACTTCTCTTTCTTTGCTTTTAAAATCGGCTGTCTTGCCTTTCTTATCAGCGTATTTTGCCCAATTCATTTGAGACTCCTTATTTGTTAAACTTCTTCAGCTTGTTTATCTGCCCATGCTGACTTTACTTCATCTGTCCATAAAGCATTAGCTAGAGCCTGTATTTCTACTGACTCTCCAGATACATCCATATCTGGTGTTAATACTTTTCTATGATACTTGTAAGAAAGTTCTGCACCATCTTCCATTATAGATATTTTAGTGCGTACTTGAATGTGTTTCCACTCTGTACGAACTTCATAATCATCTTTTTCTACTTTTGATAAAGCCATATTATTTTTCCTTTTTAATTGTCCAATTAAACAAAATATGTTCCACTAATTCTCATAAAAAAACCTGTTCCAGCAAAATCAGCTTGTGAACATTGAACTGTAACTTCAGTACTGTCATCAACTGATTCAAAAAAACTAATAGTTGTAGCACCACCATTTACCATTGCACTTAATTGAATAGCATTTGATGAATAATTAAACTTTCTTATAAAACCAAAATTCACACATCCTTCAGAAGTGCTTGAAGCTGAAGTAAATGGCAATCCTGTTAAAAGTAATGCTCCACTCGCAGAACCTATGCTACCTGTGCCAAATTCAGCATTAAAATGAACAGCCCTTCCAACTTTTGTATAATTTGCATTTTGATTTGATGCCATAGTAAAATTATTTGTACCATCTGATAAAACAGGAGTCCAAGTTCCCTCTTCATATCCGTCAAGAACCTCAGATGTAGATGTACCAGCATCTGGTGCTGATTGTGATGCTGAAAAGTCTATTCCAGCACAATGAACTGTAGCACCACTATCTTGTGCCATATAAACATCAGTTACACCAGTATTTCCTAATGTAACAGAGTTTTCACTAACTGCTGTTGTATCTGCACCTATTACAATTTGATTAGTTGCACCTGCACCACTCACATCAGCATCATATCCAATTAAAACATTCTTTTGCCCTGTTGTTACTGTGTTTCCACTTTGATAACCGACTGCTGTATTTTTAGAGCCAGAAGTCAACGATTCCAAACTTTTAAATCCAACGGCAGTTATTCCATCTTGAGCAGATGAACCAGATGCACCTAAACCAGCATCCTTTCCTATAAAGATATTTGATTCTCCTGTTTGGTGGTATCCAGCAGTATGACCTATATAAACATTATTTCCATGATCTGTTACACTATATCCAGCTAACTCACCGACTGCGACTGTACTTCCAGCAATAGTTGTACTAAATAACGCTCTTGCTCCGATTGCGACATTATTATCTGCTGTTGTGGTACTTGCTCCAGCTTTATGCCCTATATAAGTATTATCTATAGAAGTATCTTGAATACTACTACCAGCTAAAAATCCGAAAAGTGTGTTCCCACTTGTGCTATCTGTTCCTCCTGTTCCACCAGCATCATTATTAGATAGTGATATTCTGGAGTTTCCATCAATTATAAATCTATCTGTACCACTAATGTTAAAAAATAATTGAAAAGCTCCACTATTATAAAATCCTCCAATATTACCTATGTTATTATTATTTGTTGACCCAAAGTACAATCTTGATTTTTGAGCATCTGGTGAAAGAATAGATATTCCTGCATTACTACTACTTTCAACAACTAAATCATTACCAGATGTTTGAGCAGTAACAGCCCCAGCAGTACCCGAATGAATATGAACCTTACCATCTCCATCAGAAATTCCAATACCAAGATTTTGGCTTGAGTCTATAGTTAGAGCAGTAGTTAAAGTTGCAGATGAATCTTGAGCAGTTTTAATTGTTAAAGAGCCACCATCATTAGCATTTCTTATAGCTGAAATTTCTGCTCCACCAGCAGAAGATGTTCCACTTGTAGAATTTACAAATCGCAAACTAGATGATGTACTTGTATTAGAGCTATTGTTTCTTAATTGCAATAGAAGAGTATCTGCACCAGCACTAGTATTAATACTTTCTAATTTTCTTGATGGTGTTCCACCAATACCCAAGCCTGTACTTGTAAGTCTCATTCTTTCAGTTGAATTAGTCTCAAATGCTATTTCTCCAGAACTTGTTTGAGCATTTAAAACTACTGTATCATCGTTGTTTGTAGTGACTTGTGTTTCTATTAACAAACCTCTGTTATCTTGTCCAGAAAACATAGCATGAACACTATTCAGACCACCTCTTGCGTTAAGCTTTCCAGATGGAATTTCTACATCACCTGTTGACTTTATTTTCATAAAAGTGGTTGTATTAGATAAATCACCCGGTGATCTTAATTGAAAGTTTAACGCTCCAGCACCACTACCATCATTATCTAATACAATTCTTGAAGATACAAATTGACTTCCAGATGTTGACATCGCAATAGAAACATAATCATCATTGCTGGATGCTGGTTTGTTTTCTATCGTTAATACATCGCCTGTAAAATCTGTAGCACTTATTGTATCTGAAAAAGTGTTATTAATTGTGCTAAAGATATGCAATGGAGATTGAACATTTGCTGTTCCTATTCCTAATCTATCTGTATTTAAAAATAATGGAGTTGCTTCATTGTCTCCTGTTTTTACTTGTATTGCATTACTGCCATTACCAGCAGCAGTTGAGTCTGTATTTCCATCTAGTTTTAAAAGTGATGTATAACTGCTAGATATACTTACACCGGTTAATGTTGCCATATCTTAATCCTTTCCATGATTATTAATTCCTAGTCATCTTCTAGGGGTTGTTTATTAGATTCCATTTTCTTGCTTCACTATTCCACGCTTGAGATGCTGTTTCCCAATTAGCATTCTCTCCAGCAAAGTCTCCAATCAATCCAGCGAGAGATGATTGAGTTGATCCAACTGCTGATGCAAAAGCTAATTTCAAAGCAGAATTAACAGAGGCATTTGTAGTACCGGCTGTTGCATTTGCCCAAGCTCTTAAAGCACTTGATATTGATCCTGTATATCCAGCAGCTTCCAACCCGGCTCTAAGACATCCATTAAACGATGTTGTATTAGCATCAATCCCGGCTAGGTCTGCGAAATATTCTTTTAATATTCTATTATTACTTATTGCCATATCTTGTATTGGCTAGGGGAGCAAAACGCTCCCCATCGCCTTTTTTATTTAGTTATCAAGTAACCTTATGCTGTAGCTCGATTCCATAGGTATCAGCTAACTCAACTGATCCGCAGAAAATTGATCCGATATAATCGGTTTTGAGCTTTTTTGCATCTCTTTCTACTTCCATCCTCATCAACTCACCAGCATGAGCAAACCCGATAGCCATCTTTGAAAAAACAGCACCGATTGCATTATTGGAAGAGATTGAGATTTCTGGAGATGTAAAAATATCCATTCCAGCTAATGTTCCGATGAATCCTGTTCTAAGCATATCATCTTGGGATGAAGGAGAACCTCCAAACTGATTTGATGTTACTAGATCATTTGATAAACCTAGTGAGCCATAGATCGCTCTGGGATTGTGACACATCGAATATGGAGCCGGCGCTGCATTTGCTTGTAATTGACCCAAAGCAGAAAACAAATCATCAACAGATATTCCATTTGTTGTATCATTTGCTGTTCCACTAAAATTATCAAAGTTGCTCGAGATCAATGAGTCTACCTTCGCTGCTACTGCGTTCCCGACTAGCTCACCAGCTATTCCTGTAATATCATTTGCATTTGATAAAACAGCTTCATCATGTACAGGCACTCTTATACTGAACATATCTAAAGTAACTGTCTTTTTGACAGAATCTAATTGTGTTGCACCTATATCACTTGAATCACTTTCTGAATGCGAACCAACATCTGCACTAGTTACTGTGTTTGATCCCAAGTTGTAAACCGGGAAGGTTACTGTATCTGCTTTGTCTCTTGACTCTACCATTACAAGAGGCAAAAGAACATTTGCTTTTGAAAAGTGAACCATTGCATCGGCCAAAACCTCTTGCAACGATCCAGCGTAATTACTGCTATCTCCGGCAGCCATATCTAACTCCTATTAAATATTTTATCCCATCTTTCTTGGCTTATATGAGAAAAGGATGATCGAATCGCAGAAGGAGTCTTATCTCTACCTACTGACAAAGAAAAGCCATCTTCAAAGGATACATCTTGGCCATCTAATTGATATTTCATTTCTCCCTCCCTAGTGGTTTGAGTTGTAACTCTTCCGCTTGTGGGATCAACAAAATCCGAACAATTATTTGCTTTTCTAGGCTTGGTTCGCCCGGAATGCTGATCTAATCCGATTGTAGATTCCTTCATCTATTTTCCCCTTTTGAAAATCTCTTGCAGCATCTACTAAGTTTTTATAACCTTGAGTTTCTGCTGGTTGAGCATTGCCTACTGATGGAACTGATTGTTTGTTTAATCGCTGTATATGAGCTTCTAAGGCGTTATTATCCAAAGAGCCATATATAGCCTTGTCCTCATCGCTTAACTTGTCTAGAAGCATCTCTCTTTTGGTCTGCTCCTGTAACTGATAAACTTCTAATTGAGATTTAAGCTCTTCGATTTTTGAATCTTTTTTACTACCTTCATCTCTAACCATATTCAAAGCAGATTCATATTCACCTTTTGCTTCCATCTCTTTTAGTTTTCGGTCTTCCGCATCCTTCAATACTTGATGTTTCAAAGCATCGAGTTCAGCTTTCATTGTATTTTTATCATCTATTACTTCCTTAAAGCGAGAATAAGGAACTTCATTGATGGGAGCTTCTTTTACCTCTTGCTCTGGAGTTTGTTCGTTTACGTCTTGAACTTGACTTTCTTCGTTCATTTTAACCTCATGTTGAGTTTTATCGTTTTCCTATCTTTAAATTGATAGGTTTGCTTGTTTCTTTTTTCAAAGTCTTTTCTATTTGTCTATCTAAAAATCTAAGAGCATTTTTTTTATTTTTGTTTCTAACACCAAAAACATTATAGCCATGTCTTTTATTTCCTAAAACTTTTTCTCCCTGTAGAAAGGTAATTCTAGCGGAATTAGAGGTAGGTTTTACTTGTACTTGTTTAAACATATCCCCGGTAAGGTGCAGATTTACTTTTGAAGTATCTGTATTGATTGATCTACCTTCAAATCCTTTTAACCTATCTCCCTTTCCTTTCTTTTCTTCACCTATGCCAAACTTTCGCATATCATTATTTTTATATGCTTTGTATTTGGTTTGTTTATATCTTGGCCTCTTATCATCTTGCATAATACCTTTTAAGGCATCCTGTTTAATTGCACCTCTAACAAACTGACCTACTTGATTCCAGAGTTGAGGAGTAAAATTCAATGCTCTATCTAACTTCATACCGGTACAAACTCATGCCTACAATTATATTTTCCTCCTTCGGTAAATGTTACCGGGAGCTTCTCTATCTCTGCAAATGTAAAGCCTTTATTGTTTTGAGAATTACCTAAAACCTCTCTACATATATCTCTGGTTTTAGTATCGTTAGGACCAACATATCTAAATCTTTGTTCTTCATCACCTTCAAAGGCTTTTTGTGTTGTGGTCCTAAATAGTTTGCTTACCGCATCCCCTGTTGCAACTCTTGATTGAGCGATCCTCGCATTACCAGAAAACTCTGTTTCAACTCTTGTTGCTATTTCATTAATTGATTCGCCTGTCAATAATCCTCTAAATACTTCTTTCTTGAGTTGCTTAGATAGCTCCCTGTTTTCAGATACTAAAGAATCCAATTCTAAATCCATAATTAATTGCAATGATTCAAGATTGACAGCACCAATCTCAACTCCGAAAGTACCAGCCTTTTTTAATGTATCCGCTACTTCTTTATTCAAACCATTCTCAAAATCTTTTGCAATCTTATCATATCCCAAACGCTTGGCCTCTTCAAAGAAGTCTAATGATCTTGATAGTTCAATGAGTTGGCTATCTGTTAATGATTCTAATCTTGGTAATAATCTATTTACCTTTGCAACCAATTCTGTTTTGATGGCTGCTAGATCATCGTAATATTTATCTACGAAACTACTCACCTAATAATCCATCTAATATGCTTTGAGGTTGTTGAGGTTGTTCTGTTACCTCTTCTACTAATCTTTCCTCATCAATCTCTTCAAGTTTGCTTTCTAATTCTTCTGATGTAATATCTGGATTGAATACTTTGTAAAGATCACGCTTACTCATAAGACCATTATCTAACATGAATTGGAGTTTGTCCTTCTCTTGTGGCCATTCCAGAGGCATCTTGCTTTCTTCAAAGTCTACTGCATAAGACTCATCAAACACTCTCCCGGTATGCACTTCTAATATCTTGCGATCTATTTCATATCTCATTTCTTCAAACTCTTTAAACAAAGGAATATCAGCTTCTCTAGCTTCTTCATTTTCTAAGTTCATAATCTTTAATGCTATACCAGAAGGAGGAGTCGTACCTTGTGCGAAGTTTATACTAAGAGAATGATTTTGAGCGGTAATCGTTAAATACTCTTTTATCCCTTGAATCATCGCTGGTATATTTGAAGGAGGAGCAATATATGATAGATTCGCTCCCTCTGGTAAACTTATAAGCCTATCTATTCCAAACTTAATATTAGGTATCTCTGTATCTATTCCGGTCATGACAGGCGATCCGGTTTGATACCTTATTGCTAACATTACTTCGGTAAATGCTATTGAACAATTAACTGCACAGCGTACAACATCACTAGCATTGTATGGAAACATAATCCGAGATATTGGATTAACTCCATAGATATTAATCATCTCTGGATTACCCTCAATCGCTTTTATCTTCTCATCAGATGTAAACATAAAATGTAATCCCGGTTCGCCATCTCTTTCTTCACTAAAGAAATAAAATTGCCTGTTGCCCTTTGCATCTTTACCGATCTCATAACTATATCCGAAAGGAATTGTTTCTTCTTCAAAATAATATTCTTTTACATTTGGTAATATGTCATATTCAATACGTTGCTTTCTTTCGTTCCATTTACTTCTAACATGAATCATCCCTAAAGTCCAAGCTAACTCCGATGCTGTTCTTAGTGTTGAATCTAAATGATATGTAAACTCCATATATTCATCAGCCATCTCTCCATTGATAAATCTTCTGGGAGGTACTTTATATAACATCATTCTTGCCCTTGCAAACTTTGGCAATACTCTTAGAAAGGTCACAGGAATCTGCGAAAGAGTATGACCGGGAAAGAAGGGATCAATATGAGAATCAATATTTCTATTGTAATAAAAATCTAAAGCTGTTTGTTTTTTTGCATACTCATCCTCTAACACCATATCTTCGGCCTTTCGTACTGAGTCCATTACTGCCATTTTACCAAGATTAGGGATTGTTATCTTATCATGAAATTCCATATCTACCACTCTACACTTACAGGCATACGATTTACGATTGGATATTTATAAGCAATGTAATATGAACAAGCATCAAACATATGAGTTAATGCTATATTACTTTTATCAATCTTTCCATCTCTTGATCGTTGCACTTGTTCTAAATCTTTAATTAAATGAATGCACTTCGGGTCAACTGTCATTCTGATCATACCATTCGCATCCTTCAAAAGTCTATTTAATGACATGATACGATCTTTGATTGGAGGATTTGCTTTTTTTGATATAACTTGAAATCTAAACTCTTTCAGTATAGAATGATCCGATCTGTTGCTGGTTGTTGATCTTGCTGATCCGGCTGCATCCGGGTACACAGGAATATGCGGAGCTATCTTCACCATTTCTTTGGCCATCTCTTCAGTATTACTGTTTGTTTGCCTTATCTCATCAAAATAATGTATTGTGCCATTAGAATACTCACATCCTAAAACTGCACTCATATAATCAACATTGAAATCCATTCCCCAGAATAAACTGCTTGATAATTGTTCTGCTTTTCTAACATGAGTTGATCTATCAAAGTTATAAGCTGCTCGGTTTCCTGTTGTTTCAAATGATCCTAAAAATTCTGTCTTAAAAGCTCTTTCATCCATCATCGACTTCGCCTTCTTGATCTCTTCTTCAGATACATAACCACCATCTAAAGTAGTATATTGCCATGACTTCCAATCTGGATCGTTACTTTGACCTCTAAGATAAGCATCGTATAAATGATCGTATCCATTAGGTGTTCCAATAAAAAAAGCATCTCCATCTGTTGTTGTTAACATAGGATATATTATTTCTTCCCATACTCTTGGCTTGATATAACTATACTCTTCCATTACCACCATATCAAGACCAGCACCTCTAAGGTTGTTTTCTTGCTCTGCTCCTTTGATAGCTATCTCTGAATTATTAGGCAATTTAATTGCTAACTCTGATTCGTTTATTTGACATTTGTATTCTCTAAACATTTGTCTCATAAGTCTCCAAGTCGTAGCCTTTCCAGAGCGATATGTTGGAGTAATTATCCATCGCCTTTCGTTCTCTTGCAATTCTCTTGATAGTAACCATATTAACGAAAGATGAGATTTCCCGAATCTTCTTCCAGCCACCAGAACTTTTCGAGATGCTGGATGCTTGATGATTTCTCTGCGTTTCTGATCTATGTTCCAATTAACCAAATACTCTTTTCATCAAACTTTTGGGAACTTTCTTTCCGGCTTTGTATAGCCTTTGCATTCTTGCCAAGTCTCTACCTCTTTGGGATCGTTTGCCCCCTTTAACGCCAGAGAGATATTTCTTTGGTACACTCTTAAATCTTTTATCTTTTGCAACTTTACGAATCTTCATCTTCTTCTTTTCCTTTCCATCCTTGCTAAGTCTGGATCATGTTTAATTGCTTTCCTACCTTTTGCTATCTTAATAAATGAATTTACCCTTGCACTTGCCCAACTTGATGGTGTTTGTCCCGGTCTTGTTCCAGAACCTACTGCTGCGCCTAATCCTCTGCGATATACCTTAAATAATGATGTAGGTCTAATTTTATTCTTCCTTGCTAATGCTGTTAGTCTTTTCTTTACTGATGCTGATAGTGTTGCCATTAATCAATGCTTAAAATTTTTATTGGTTCGGTCCTATGTGATATTTCTTTGGTTTCTTTTGCTTTACCTTCTGCTCTATCTGATAGGTAAGTAACAGCATTCATTGATCCATTCATTGCCATACTTAACACTCTGCGAACCATTTTTTCTTTTTGAGTAAGTCCAGACTCATCCTGCTCATCCCAAACTCTGTTGATAATATCAGCCAATGCTCCACGCCTTCCATTTGGGTTTCCAGATTGACCTTTTTTAAATCTGTTGCCTATGGTATTACCTTTTGCAAATTTTCCATCTGATCGTCTGTTTCCCGTTTGTTTATCGGTCATGATCTATAAGACCCATTGCTAAAGGTTTATTGAGTTTTTCCATGAGTTTGGGGAGGTCTGGTTCTGTTGAAGGTACATCAAATTCTAACCTCCAACATTGATTGATCTTGAGGTTTTTCAACCCAACTAATTCGACATTCAAGCTGATGCCTTGTTTTTTTAATTGCTCTAGTTCAATCTTCATATATTTTTAGTAGCCCGGACTACATTGATTTTTTCCTGTCTATCGCCCTTATACATTCCATCTTTTTCAACGAGTGAGGTAAAATCTAACCTCTATAAATACAAAGATTACACTACAAATAGAGTTTGTTTTGTTTTATAAGTTATTGTTTTTATTTCAAATAATTACCCTACAAAATTCTATAATTCAAATTCAAGATCTAAAAGTTTTTCCATGGCTCTATCATAATACGTTTCTACTGATGAAACAGAAATGCCATAGTTATCTGCTATCTGCTTGAAATCTTTTATTCCTAAGTAAAAGAAAGCATCAAAAATATCGTTCTCTCTTCTACTAAATAAACTTACTGATCTCCTTCCAACAATAAATGCAATCATCTCTTTTCTTTTTATTTCTCTTTGTTCTCTTTTTCTTTCATACTCATCTTTATTCTTTCCGCATAATGGACAAGGTTCGGTATGTGGCTGCATATTTTTCCTATGGTTTAAGGTATCTATTAATTAAAAACATAACATAATGTACTACCATCAAAAAAAGTAATCCATTTAACAAATATTCTGATATGTCTAAAATCATCATAATTACATTCCTCTATTTATTTTATTTTTTATATCGGTCAATAATTCAACATAATAACCCATCATTTCATCATAAGTATCAATTTTTTTTTCAATCCTGTGCATCCTCCATAACATACTTAAATTTAGAACCAAGATCATAAACATAGAGAACTCCCAATAAGGAAAATACTCTACGCTAAACAATGCTTCCCAATAATATCTCATTATTAACCTCTTAAAATATTAGTTATAATATCGCTGTGAGGCTCGATGGCATTGATTGTTTTGTATGATATTGGACATTTTTTCTTATACCAAGTATCTAATTTACCCTGTTTTTTCAGATCATTTACTCGGCCACTAACTGCATTGATTTCATAATTAGTTAGTTTACATATTTCTCTTAATGACATACCTACACCGTTTTTAAAATAATATTCCTGTACAACTTTAAGAATATGTTTCTTTTGAGTAGTCGCAGTTCCATCTTGGTTTATTTGTTTATATGCTTCTTTACTTGTTTCTGTAACTAGTTTCATTATTTTCTCCCTTATTAATTATAATTATAGTCACCATATTTTAAATCACTATCTTCTTCTTTTTCTATTTCTAAAAATTGCCATTCAGAATTATCATCCTTCAATCCTGTAACAATGTCAACAACTACACTTTCGTTTACATTCCAACCAATTTCTTTTATTATTTCTTTTGGCAAATTAATTACACCATTAGAATTTGATTTTAAAATAACCTTCATATAGTGAGTTGGTTTTACTAAATGTGATTTCATGATTTACGCTTCCTTTTCTTTTTTATTCTAAGTAATTCTGTTGCTAAGTACACACAACAATCTAACATTTCCTCAACAGATTCTTTTAACCAATCCCTTCCATCATCCGGGTCTAATTCATCCGCATATTCTCTTTTCCCTTTTTCTAATCTCTTTTCTATTTCTTTTATGATTTGTTTGTTCATACTACTCCCTTAATTAAATCTTTGCCCTACCTAACTATTGAAGCCAACCAACAGCAACAATTACAAATGTCTGTAAGAAAACCACCGGTTAATTTTTTGTAATAATGATAGGGCAATTTATGGAACACTCCTATAATTAGTTTGATTAATGTTTGAATTTTTCTTTGCTCTTATGCTTGGATTTCCACAAGCCATGCACCGATATACTTGAAATTTATTTGCTGCTGTATAATAAAAAGAATCATATTCTTCTTCTATGTGATCCGATCCGCAATTAGGACAAACATCTGCATCCATCATAACTCCAAGATTAGGATGATTTCTTATATATGGCCTTAGTTTTATATATACATCCTCCAATCCCCTTACATCTTGCTCATTATACTCTAGCATAAGATTTAATGCTTCTTTATCTCCAGATACACATCTTTTCCATAAATCAAAACCTCCTAGCTCACCGGTATTTATTTTTTCATTAAGACTAAAATGCTTTGTTAAATAATCCTGTTTATATGATACAAAAGCAAAGTTTTTTCTAGCAACTTTTAAAGTATCTACTGTTTTATATGGAGTTGGAGGTTTAAGGCCATTATCAATAAATCTAGCTTTTAATTTTCTATCATCAAATCTATCTATATTATGACCAACGCAAATATCAGCATTATCTAGTAGCTTCCAGATTCCATTAATAACCCTTTTATCTGATCTATCTCTCGCTTCTTGTGGGGTAACTACATCTGAAATAATTTTATCATCATAAAGCCATTTCGCAGCCCAACTCAAAACAAACCAATTTTTTATGATATTATCATGAGGGATATATTGCTTATACAATCCCCAGACAAAGACTTCCATTGGAGCAGTTTCAATATCATACAATAAAATTTTAGGTAGGTCTTTAGTTTGTTTTACTTCTTCTAATAAAGATATGTTAAATTGTTTACCGCATGACAAACAAACATATCTCTGGGATATTTTCTCCCCATCTTTTTTTCTGTAATGATAACCTTTTTTGTTTAAATGACCACTTCCGCATCGAGGGCATTCCATTCATCACTCCTTACATTTAGGGCAAATTTCTTTTTTTTTCCCATATACCGGGAAATCTTCATAATAATTGTAGAAAAGTCTGTTTTTTTCTATGTTATGTGGATTTTTTGATGTATATCTGTCAAATTCCCAGCAAACACCGCATTCTGGACAATGTTTTACTCTTTCATCTGCGATTTTAGCATCAAAATTATATTTTTCTTTTGTTTCTCTTATAGTTTGAGATTCTAACCATTTAAGTATATCGCTCATGTTAACCTATTTTACCAACCATGTTATTGAATTTAGACCAAAACTCTTGTTCTTCAAGAGACTTTTCTGCAACTACTTTTGTTTCCTTTGTTGTTTTAATATTAGGTTTTTCTGGCAAAATATCAACTCCGCAACATGGGGAGCTTTCTTTTAATTGAAATTCATTTGGTAGTAGTTTATTACCGCATTTCATACACCATGCCTTAAATAATCCCGATGGTGTTTTTAAAAATCTTGGCTTAGCAGTTGTTAATTCTTTGGCCGGTTGTATATGTTCAATCTCATCCTCCCAGCATTCTTGATTCAACCAAGTGGTAGGATGTTTAATATATGCCTTATCTTTACCAACCCATAATTTTTTCTGCTTCTTCAAAGCATCCATGATTGTTTTATGATCTACTTTCTTCAATGCTCTATTGTATGCAGTAATCGCTTTGGGTTTACTTACCTTCTTATTATATACATTCCAAAATTCATTAAATTGATCTATATATATATTCTTAATATTATTATTATTCTTGTAAAGTGTTCGCTCGGTGTTCAGTTGAATGTTCGATTGTTGATAATCATCCCATTTAAGTATTGATATTACTCGACATAGGTTGTTCATTTGTTGTTCGATTTGCTGACAGTTTTCAAAAAGTTTTAAAATCCTTTGAACTTTACTCTCATTAATTTTTAAATCTTTTGCTATCTTTTTCCTTCCTGTTACTAATTGGCCGGGATTCAATGTAACTCTTTCTGATCCAATCAAGGTATCATATTTTT
>VTLG01004292.1_pt1 | contig 26829 bp, 29 predicted proteins | sample 4694571 | NCBI WGS metagenome assembly VTLG01 (sample SAMN12604809, study PRJNA352737) | marine metagenome | biome: ENVO:00000447; feature: ENVO:00000209|ENVO:00000569|ENVO:01000036; material: ENVO:00002151; isolation source: viral sequences binned using virsorter ...
AATCCAAGATTTACCAACGCCACGAAATGCTTGGATTTGTAATCTTTTGGGTCCATTTTGTAGATAATCCGCGATACAGAGCTGTGCTCTGGTAGGTGGTGGGAGGTTTAGATGCGTCCAAACAGCAGTTAGAAAGTATCTAAAGTCATCCTGAAGTTGAGTCGCTATATTCAATTGTGATACGGTTGGTTTCTTTGCCATAGGAATCTATATGTATTGATTCTGTAAGTGTGCCTCTGAGACATTTAACTGCCCCTTCCAATTGAATAGCAGCGACTAGTTTACGTAATTCAGGGTCGTCAATAGGCATATTCTTGAATAACATCTAATACTTTATTTAGATATTCATCAGCGCCACGGCACTCCTCGTAGGACATTTCGTGACGCTCACATCTTTCATAAAGTTCATTCTTGAGCTTAACTGCTCTAGCCTCCATATGAGGCTTATCTAGTGAACCATTCATTTTCTTGACCTATTTCTAGCTCGATTCTTTTGTGGCGATTCTTTTACGAATCCTCCGGATTTGGTTCGGGACATATCTGGCCCTCCTCTTCCGTATATCCCTGCGCGTCGCCTTGCGCGGTTGTGTTCCGCCCTCGATTTCTTGTTAATCGCGAGCTTGTTGCGTCGCCTCTGATAAGCATTTTTGCGTTGCCTAGAGGCTTCATTGTCGCGGTAATTTTTCGCACTTTTCTTTAACCTACTACGAGGAAGTCGTTTTGGAGCCATGATTAAATTTTACCGATTTTTGTACTGCATCAAAATCAATAGTCGGCATTATCTCTTTTAACTTACCTAGTGCAGTGTTGTCTATTGGAACGCCAGTAATATCATTTCTAGAGAGCCAGTCACTTGCAGCTTTTAGGTCTGCTGTGGTAGCTTCCCCTGATTCTATCCTACTGACAAATTCATCTGTAACAAGGTTATGGAGCTTATTAAAAGTATCCTCACTTGCTCTCTTAGTCTTAGCCATCAGCTAAATAGTTTAGTTTTTACAATTTCTAGTGCTTGATCGTCAAGCTTATTATCTGTCCGTTTGACGTATGCCGAAAGTAAATCGACTACCAATTGTTTTACGGAATCGCTTTTTAGGAACGCCAATAGGATCGGCTTGATTAATAGTACCATTGGTTTTAGGGTCTTTTGGTGGTTGTGGGTTGTCTTTTAAAGTTTGTTGCTCATTTAAATAAGCAGCGATTGGGATTATATCCGAACACATATAATATACACGAGTCCCAGGTCTTATCATAAAACCTTTAGTTTGTAACTCAGCACATTTTAATGCTCGGACTAATTCATAATCCAATCTCATTTTCTCTTCTTGACGCTTACCTATAGCTTTACATCGCTCAACTATAGAGCCGTCTAGGGGCACCATAAAATTAATTTGGCCACCCCAGTTTTCGTTTTTAGTATAGCTAGATTGTATCCTTTCACCCTCCTCTATATCATAGGGTTCCACATGGTTACCCATATAGAAGGGTGAAAAGGTCATCGTCGCACCGTTACAAGAGATACCGGATCCGTAGTTCTGACGACTCGGAGCGCCATTATTTTGGAATTGGACGGCTTGATTTGTAACATTTCCTGTAGCTGCTGCCACAGGGTTTGATACATTGTTGGTTTCTCCCTCTTCAGCATATGTAGGTATTCCTATTGTGAGAATATAGACAAGGAAGTAGTAGTAGAAGTAGTGTCGATTTCTCTTTCTATTTCTGTTACTGATAGTACTTGACTTGCAGCTCTTGTTGTTATTTCTAGTGAGAAAGGATCTCCAGCTGTGTGTACTGTAAAGATCGAATCTGAGTCTACAATTCCTCCAGAAGAAGCTGAAGTATGTACTATATTTTCTCCATGCCACGTGTTCAGTGCAGAACCATAGGTTGTTGTTTCTATGGTTTCTACTATTTCTTGGGTGGTAGTTGTTGTGCTCTGCATCGAGCCTTGAGTAAAGTTTGGAGTTGTTAACTCCGCTTTTGCGGATACAGGGCTGAGTAGTAACAGCGCTAGAAGCCATTTTTTCATTCTTCTTTCTTTTTAGCCATAGGACAGTTTACAGGTGTTTTATTCTTTCCATCTTTATTACCCGTAGTCAAACCGAATGTTGCTAGGGCTCCAGTGAAGACCGACGCGACGAAAGTGATATCTGAGTTACCAGATTTCTTTATCATTGGTAACTCTACGTAATTTAACGTGATAATAAAGCCGGACCAAACGACTACACCGAGTCGGACGAAAGTTCCAAGTATTTGAATTTGTTGTTCTTGATCTTCTATTCCGTCTTTGAGTTTTTTAAGGAGTCCTTTTTTTTCTTCTTGCGGTTTTCCTTCCATTTGTCAATCTTCTTCTGTAAGAATGTTTGTACTTTCTTTTTGATTTGATTAAAGAAAGGTGTTGCAAGAGTTGTTGTTGCAACAGCAGCCACAGCTGCATATGTAGCAGTCATCACCACCTCTGTTGTAGGTAACGGTAACTCAATATTTATACGAGGAATCGTTAGCTTAGGAGGTGGTGGTTGTTCCGTCTTTTCCTCTCCCTTCTTCTTTATGCCCGCAGGGGGCCTCAGATCGTTCGGAGGGATGTATAATGGTTGGTAGGACGGAACATGTGCTCTAGGCACCTTCAGGTCGATTGCAGGGGTCTCTGGTGGCTTTGGGAGAACAAGCGTCGGTAGCTTTATACTACCAGGGTGTCCCGACACCTGCTGTAGGGGTCTTTTGTTCGTTTACACCGTTCTCTACAGCAGTCTCTATTTCTGCTACGGTTGGACCGTTACCAGCTGCATTGAGTGCACCAATACGTGCTTTTACCCAACCTAATACCGTTGATTCTGTTAAGTCTGCATACGGTACAAGAGTATCTGGTTTTGGTAGATCTACATTACCTGTAGCTGTAAATTTATATGTACCATCTTCACCGACTACACGGTAGATAGCTTTTCTTACGTACCCGTCAGCTAGTTCGCGTTCTAGGGTATTGATTTGCCAAGTTTTAGTTGCCATTTGTTTTAAATAGATTTATGAATCACCAGATAATGCTGGTGGTTTGTTTGCTATAAGGAAAGCTTTAAAATCTGCTTTAACTTGTGTAGTCCAGGCTGCATTGCAGATTGCCTGTACATCAGCATCTTCTCCGCTGATATCTGTTTCGACTAGGTTATCACTTGTATCAAGTGTTCCTGGTGTCAATACTTTACGGTGGAAAGTACGGGTAAGTTCCACACCATCTTTTTTAATGACGGTTGCGTTTCTTACCTGTACATTCCATCTATTAACGACTTCAATTTTATCGTTTTCATTAGTCTCTGTTAGAGCCATTAGGGAAATTCTCCGAATTAAACAGGTTTAGGCTTAGTTTAAAGACGTGCTAACGGTCTATGCACTCGTATATGTTATCTGGAATCGCCAAACAAATGTAGCGTCAACTTCATCAGCATTTAAAGCACTACCATTTCCGCTACTAAGTTGATGAGATAAGGAGGCGCTACCAAGACTACTTGCAATATGTCCAAATGGTCCGTGAGTACCAGATGCAGAGTTATCTACATAAGTAGTGAGAACACCACCTTCATGGTTTGAATCGCCACTTGAATTGTCGCCTGCAGTGAATGGGAAATTATGAACAGTCATCTGGTTCGAGCCGCTTCTAGCAGTTAACCTTATAGCTCCTATCAATGTAACCAATTTACCAATTTTCACATAACTTCCACCACAATCTGCGTGATAAGTATAGGAGTTACCAGAACCACCTAACTGAGGCGTCCATGTACCTTCTTCATAATCTGAAAGCCGATTCGTAGCGGCAGTATCAGTACCAAATAATATTCCATTTGGACTACGGACTCCACCGGCCATAGTCTCGAACATCTCTACATTATTATGGTAGAGTTTCACAGCTCCATCAGCATAGCAGTGGATCATGCTTTCAGTTTGATCTTCGTTCTGTATAGATACCTGATCACCTCGAAGACGTAAAGCTCCTGAAGAACTTATTTTTAGATCACCAGTATCATTATCGATCATGGTGTTGGTACCATCATGCCAGATTTGGCAATCTGATATATTTCCAAGTCTGATTCTATTGCTATCTACTAAATCACAATGTCCACTAATAGTTACACCCAGATTTTGAGTTTCAAACTTTAAAGAGTTATCATAATAAAGTTTTACGGCTCCATTATCATCAAACCTGGCTAAAGTCTCAGCCATGTTCTCACCACCTAAGATGGAGAAATGACTACCATCAGCTGTATGTAAATTTAAACCACCAGTGAAATTCCTTATATATGAATTACTTCCGTCATGGTAGAATTTTAAATCACCGCCATCTCCAACACGGATCATAGCAGCTGTATTACTACCATCTGGAACCCGAACTTGACCAGTTACTGTTACGCCATCTGCTGTAGTTTCAAACTTTTTAGTACCATTATGGTATAGATCGACGGATCCATTAGGATTTCTATCTATAGCTATCTCATTAGTATTAACATAATCGATTAATCTACCTGTCTTGTTGACAATAAGTGTGTTACTACCGTCATGAGATATTTCTAAATCTGAAGCATCACCTATTTTTATCTTTTCATCATCTAATAAATTAAGTACATCAGCTCGGAGAGTTCCGGCAACTTCTACACCCCAAGATTCAGTGTTTAACTTCTGAGAACCATCATAATATAACTTTGCGTCTGCATCTTTATTAAATGCAGCCATCATTACATTATCAGAGTCTTTGATATCAACAGCGTTATCACTTCTGATAACTAATGCTCCACTTCCTCTGTCATCTATTAGGCTTTGAGTACCATTATGGTAAATTTCTAGATCTTGACTACCGCCAAGTCTTAATTTTCCATTATCGTTACAATAATAATTACCACTACCTACGGTTACATCACCACTTACAGTGACGCCATCGCTACTGGTTTCAATTTTTTTAGAGTTATTATAATAGAGTTTACATGCATCATCTTGTGCAAATTCAGCAATAGTTTCACTACCACCTGCTTTATAAAGATTAATGTAGGTACCGTATAACTCTAAACCTCCTACTGAGTCAATTTTTAATTTACCAGTATTACTATCTAGTAAGGAGTCTGTTCCGTTATGATAGATCTCTAGATCATTGCCTGTACCAGATCTGATTTTAACATTATCATTAAAATCTACACCTGTTGCACCACCAACTGTAGTAATTCCAGTTAAAGCAGAACCATCTCCAGCGAATGATGTTGCAGTACATACACCAGTAATAGTAGCACCACCGGTTACAGTTTCTAATTTTTTGGCGTTATCGAAGTATAAACTAGCTGCGCCGTTTTCAGTAAATACTGCTTGAGTTTCTCCACCATTATTACTTTTTATAGTAAATTGCGATGCATATATCTTTAACTCCCCAGTATCATTATCAATTATACTGTCTGTACCGTCATGGTATATCGCTAAATCATTACCTGTTCCCCATCTAGTTTTCTGGCTATCTGGGCTATCTGATCTTGCTAATGCAAAGCCTGCTGCTGTTGAGCCATTATGTACGACAAGGGTTTCCTTATCGGTATCGACAGTAACTTCTCCCTCGGCTCCGGTGAAGCTACTGTGTTGTGACGTAGTTCCACGTCTAAGTTTTAATAGTTTTGCCATTGTTATAGAGTTCCGAAGTCGATTTGTAAGTTATTACCGCTAACAGTTCCAACCTCTGTAAGGTTTTTGTCGTTGCAGTCTAGGTGTCCTCCTAATTCAGGTGTAGTATCTTCTAAAACATTGTTGATACCAGCATCTGATATTCCTGTCCAAGAGCTTCCTGTGTAGTATTTAAGTACATTGTTAGTACTATCATACCATAAATCACCTTCTGAAGGGCTCCCAGGAGCTGAAGAGGCTATTTTATACTCATTTGCATAACGGTTTACGTCTGCAATAGAACCAGCGACGGTAGTTACATTACTATTATTACCAGCAACAGTAGTTACATTAGCTTGTATACCCGCTACTGTCGTTACATTAGCTTGTATACCTGCGACAGTACCTATATTAGCTATTAGATTACTTGTATCAGCAATTGTTGCCATATCAGCAACACAGGCAGATGTACCTAATAAATTCATATCAGCTATTACAGCTGATGTACCTAGCAGATTCATATCAGCTATGGCATCAGTTGTAGCTAGTAAAGCCATATCAGCGATACAGTCTGTTGTGGCTAATAAAGCCATATCATCGACTACAGCTGAAGCACCTAATGCTTGTATTTTTGCTATATTATCTGCACAAACTTCAATACTATTACCACTACCTGTTGTTAAAGCATCAGCTATAGTACCTAAATCTTCTGAATACGTTATATTACCAGAAACAGTTGCGATATCAGTTAGTACGGATTGAGAAGGAGTTGCTGCAGAGTAACCGTCTCCAGATGATCCATCTCTAACCATCAACTGTTTGTTAGATGATGAGTCATACCAAAGGTCACCTATAACTAAGGAAGTACCATCAGGTCTTTGTGTTGGAGCACCAGTACCTACTTGATAAGTATCACCATAATGTTCAACTGCAGTTAGGTTAGTAGCACATGTGTTTACACTTGCAATATTATTACCAACGTTATTAACATTAGTAACAGCACCACCAACTGTATTGACATTAGCTATGTTTGTAGCAACTGTATCAATCTCACTAGTACCTTCATTTAAGTCATCAGCAACAGTTGTGATTTTTGATATATTAGTAGCTGCAGTATTAACATTTGCTATGTTAGTTGCAGTCGTATTGACATTAGTAATTGAGCCTGCAACGGTAGTTACATTAGTATTATTATTAGCAACAGTTGTGATATTAGCAGAAATACCTGCTACTGTAGTTACTTCAGTAGCTTTAGGTGATAATCTATGGAATGAGTATGTATGAAGACTATTTGTTGTTTCTAGAATACAACCGAATCCAGCTGTTAATGTTGTACTTCCACAGCCTGTAATCGTAACAGTTGAGCTTCCAGCACCATTTGCAATGGTGACTGTACCTCCTGAAGGAGTACGAGTACTTGCAATTTCTTTAATACTCAGAAGTGTACCAGTCCCATTATTAATATCAGGATGGGTAAGTGGGAAGCTTGTTTCATTTGCTATTGGTACAAAACCACCGACTTCCTCTACTAAATCAACAATTCTATCGTTAATAGCAGCTGTAGTTGCTATACTTATATCATCATCCGGAAAGGTTTGACCATCTTTAATGGTATCTCCAGAACTTATATTGAAATATCTAGCATCTGATGCCGCTGTAGTGAAGAATGTAACATCATCAGCAGTATGTGCTGATTGCTCACTATTGGTTACAATTACTGCATCTGCTATTTTATCTGCTGTAACAGCATCGTTTAGTATCTTATTGGTAGTAACCGCATTATTTGCTATTTTAGCTTCTATAACTGAATCACTTGTTAACTTGTCATGGTTAACTGCACCATTAACTATGTTAACTGTATTAACTGCATTACTTGCTAACTCATTATTGGTAACTGCATTAGTGTTTATCTTAGCTGTAGTAACTGCATTATTCGCTATCTTAGCTTCTATAACTGAATCAGAGGTGAGCTTATCATGGTTAACCGCACCGTTATTTATTTCAGCTGTACTAACTGCATTATCTGCTATCTCACTATTACCTACAGAATTTGGAGCTAATTGTGCAGCAGCAATAGTACTGTCAGCAATCATTCCTCCTGTAATAGTCGCTGTATCACCAGTAGTGATTACAGTACCAGTTACGTTAGGTAAGGTGATTGTTCTAGCGCCAGTTGGATTAGCAACAGTAAGTGTCGTATCATTACCATCGTCTACTGAACCTTCAAATGTAATTTTCTGGTCTCTACCCATATGGATAGTACCGTCCATGGTACCACCAAGAGTACTTAAACCTTGGTTATCAGCCTCTTGTGTTAAGTATAGAACTTGTTTGAAATTATCATTTAATTCACCAGATCTAAGTGTAGATCCTGCTACAAACGTAGTAGTAATAGGATCGTCATCGGTATCACGATACACGTCAACATAATCACCTACAGAGGGTTCTTGTCCACTGACGAAAGTGATTCTAGTGTTGCCAGTATCGAGGGTATAATGTGTGGTAACAGTCTTTATAACGCCATTTACGGCGACTTTTATATCGGTATCAGCTATTACAGGGAATGCGTAGTTATAAGGGCCTGCTAGACTCCCCGACGCTGCTGTATACCTATTTTTTGTGACTGCCATAGTTTTTTAGTGGGGAGTTATATTCCGTGTTTGTTGAGCTCTGAAAGTTGATTATATCTTCCAGCTTTAGATGCTTCTTGCTTAGCTTTATATAAGTATATATGTTCCCTTAAATCAGGGTTACTAGCTAATACCATTTCCCAAGCTTCCTTCTTTGCTTGTCTAAAAGCTTGGTTTATAGGTATATAAAATAACTGGTTTCTTCTTATATTACCTTTAGACTCAAGAAACCCATTTTTTTTATATTCCTGGTATGAACGGTTCCATGCTGGATTTTCTATAATCTTCTGAAGCTCTCTATAAAGACCGGTTTGACTCATATATTTAGATAATTCTGATCTCATTTTAGAGTTTAGTGGCATTCCATTTATATGAGCCATTTCATCTGGTAAGTTATACCTTATATCAACTAAAGCTTGTTTAACAGGATCATCTTCAATTGGAGTCACACCTATAGGACTATAGGTTGAGAATATACGCCACCAAACGCTATCAGCTGCATAATTAAGTGGTTTCGGTTTACGATTTTTGGATAGTATATCATACTTTGGATACATAAATGATTTTAACATAGCATCACGTTGGAACGCTAGCTCTAAGAAACTATGAGCTTCTTTTTTATTAGCATCCATAATTGTACCAATTTCACCTAATAAACCAGCATAAGGTAGATGTGAACGACCAAACTTAGTGAATGTTTTCATAAACTGTCCTTCTGCTCTATTAGGAGTTAGTAGTGATGATAAATCTTTAACTCCAGATAAGAACGATTTATCGACTAAAACAGCTGAAGTCATGAATATTAATTTTTCACCCCAATGGTCTTTGATATCCTCACCGAAAATATGTGAATTCTGAACCAAATTAGCAGCTGTAGAGAATACAGTATTAAATGGTTCTAACTCCTCATATGATACGTAGTAATCTTTATTGTTTAAAGGGTTTTTAAATTTAAAAGAATAAGGTTTTATACCTTTAGCTATCCATAAATCTCTATCTATTTTATTATAAGGATAGTCACCTGTCATATGACCGTTTAGAGTTGCTAAGGTAGCCATACCTACAACTGCAGATCCCATAGCAATACGACCTTCCATCAACGCAAGTTCACCGGCTACATTATCTGCAGTAAGTCCATACTTATCTAAATACAAACCTTTTTTAAGATGGTTATATTTTTGATGGAATATACCTGCAGGACTGTGTTGCCATGTAAGATCTAAGGCGTTTACACCAGTCCTTACAAATGGGAAGAACACTCTACCTAATGGAGCTTTTTGAATACCTTCAAATACTTGTAACCAACCTTCTAAAGCTTTGGTCATAGTAGTCTCGTCACCAGCTAAGTTAGTAGCTTTATCAGAAACAACCCATTTACCATCAGAATTCTTTTTAAAAATCTTTCTTCTAAAGTTCTCTTCTGTTTTACGTGCTAGTAGTTTGGCATCATTTAAATCAACACCTTTTTCAATAGCTTCTCTAGTAGCATCCATCCTCATTTTCATACGGCCAATAATGGTACGAGCTAAAGCATCTCCAGCTCCCATAGCATTAGCACTATATTTCATCCAAGGGGATGTATTCATTGTAACTAGTTTATCTAGTGTTTGATATGCTCTTTTTTCTACTGCAGTACCATATTGTTCATAATAAGGAGCTAGATCTTTCCATTTACTTAAGTCTCCAGCAGCATCATATCTACCCATATAAGTCTGGTTCTTACGCTGTAAGCTTAGATCCCAGTTATATTTAGCCATTTCAATAGATTCTCTCCAAGCATCACCTAGAGACTGTATACCAGACATAGCGATAGCCATTTCTTTACGATCTAACTTAATTGCAGCACCTACCCATTGTTGGGCTGGACGCGAAGTAGCAATCATAGTTGTACTTGTAATGGCATCTATAGGTGTTTTTAGAGCACTTAAAATAGAATTATAGAAAGTGGACTGCATTTGGTGTCGGAATTCACCTGGGATTTTACCTCTACCCATATCTCCACCACGAATCTTAGCTTTTAAAAATTCATGGATATGTTCCATGGATCTGACATTACCATCAGATAGAGCGTACAGTTCCCATAAGTCATCCATCGCACCTTCTTCACCCTTTAAATAGAGCTGAGCTAAGTTTTCAAATAACTCCTCTTCTTCTGCTGCTATATCGCCTAAACGTTTTTGTATAGCTTTCCGTCTTGTAGGGGATAAAGAACTACCAGGTTTCATATCAGCAAGCTCTGAACCTGCCATATAACCAATCTTTTTGTGCTCAATAAGAGCTACTTTTGCTTGGTCAAGGATTTGTTCAACTTGTCTGTTAATTGGTACTTCATCAGCAATACTGAGAGCTCCTCTAGCAACAGCACTGGCTTGCTTCATTAACGTATTAACGAGAAGTTGTAATGCTATTTTCTGTGAGGCGTTTCCAGTAATAACCTGATCACCGTCATGAATCCAGACTATACCATTATCACCTTTTTTGAAATGTTCTTGCAAACGTTTTACAGCACCTTTACCACCGTCTTTAGCGACTAATTCATGTAGTTCAGCAGCTTGTGTTAAAGCTAACCGTTGTACCTCTTTTTGATCTAATGTATTATCTAAATCTTTAAAAGCTGCGTCTGCTATATCCTCAGAAACTTCTTCTACCCATTCTCTTATATTCCTATCTCCTCTAGATATTTGCCTAAGAGCTGTTTCTGTTAGTAATGGTGCGTAAGATCTACCTTCTGCTCCATTCTTAGCATTTACAATAGATTCTTTTATATTCTTTTTAACAGCATTACCTATATCAGGACGTAATGTAGCCCGTTCTGAGTCACCGAATGCACGTGGATTAACAAATGGATCAGGTTGTCTCCCAACTTGTGAAGGTGCTTCATCTCGTGCAAAGTTGAATACATCTTCAGCTTCAACACCACGTTGATCTGCAAATAGCTCTAATTCCAACTGTCTTTCAGGTGAAACGTTCGGGTCTAGATAGTCAGCAGCTTCAATGTCATCTAGTTTATTGAGGACATAATCTTCTCTATTACTGTTTAATGGTAAACCTTTCTTTTCATTAACAAGTCTATCAGCTGCCATCTGGTTTGAAGCAACTTCATCTAACTGACGGTTTAATAACCATTCATTTTGGAATACTTGATTACCTATTTCATTAGCTGAATCGATATCAGAACCTTTTTTCACAGCTTGTTTAGCAGCCCATTTACCTTTAGCAAATGCTGCAATAGTATGGCCGACTAGGTTGAAACCAGCTCCAACTGTTACTGTTTTAATCTTAGATAGCCATGGATTATCATCTGGATGTACTGCTAGAGCATTAACACCTAATACGTTTTTAACCCACGGAGACATCCATGGTGTGTGTTCCTTAACGAGGTTCATCATGTTACCCTCGTCATCCATTATAAATTCAGCAGCTGCACCTTCTGCAGCTACTCTACCACCAGCTTTTACAAACTGTATGAACTTATTACCAGCTCCTCCTACACCAGCTGCTCTAGTACCTGCAGCACTAACGGTGCCACCAGCACCTAGTACGTTACCAACACCTCTTGTAGTAGCTAATAGTACCCCAAATTCAACAAAACCTCTAGCTAACTTACCTAAATTTGTTCTATTTTCAGGGACTATATGATCGGGAATATCTAACCAACTACTATCTCCACGTATATATTCCTTAGACCAAGGGTCTTGAGTTGGATCTACAGGACGGCCGAATGCTTGATTGATTTTAGTTTTAAGTGTGTCACCAGTTAATTCAGCAAAGTCACCTACTGATTCAACTGCTTCCATAGCACCACCAGATGCAGCTCTAATACCCTCACTAAGAGGATCTGTCATTTGTTCTTGGAATGCTTGCTGGCCTGCAGCATACTCAGCTTTTTGTTGTTCTCTCCAAGCTGCTTCCTCTTCAGGAGAACGGCCTCTCATCCATGCACCAACATTAGTCTGAAGGTTCTCTATAGCACCTCCTATCCCTTGTTGTACATTTTGAGTGGCTTGGTTAACTCCTTCTTGGATTTGTTGTTGAGCATTACCAGCGGCTTCTTGAATACCTGCATTTATTTGTATAGGTATATCTTGCAATGCCCCTATATCAGGCATTGATTCACCACTACCAGCTGCTATTCTAGCTTCTTTAGCGTCTAATAGTTCTTTACCTTCTTCAAGGTCAATTAATTCCCGTCCATCTGGAGGGAGAAGATTTGGATCATCCATTATTTAGTTATTTTGATAAAGATCTTCAAGGCTTCTACCACCAGATCGACGTACCCATTCCTTAACCCTAGGGTCGGAGAATGCTTGAGGTAGCATTGTAGCAGGATCAATTTGGGTTACTCCTTTAGGATCAATTAATCCATAAAACATTGCTATAGCCACTCTTCCCATATAAGCAGGATGCCCATCAGCTGCTATATCTGGATTTTTTATCGCTTTACTCACCCATTCTATAGCGTCTGGGAGTATTGTTTTATCCCAATGTTTAACAGCATCAGGATACCTCCATTGTAGTCGGTCTGTTACAGGTATATTACTTACTGCATTTTGACTTGTTCCATAAAGAGGACCGCCGTTATTCTTAGCTCCGGCTAATATTCGTATAAGTTGTTTTTGATTTGATATGTTTTTCTGTAGCTTATTAGCTATTGCTGGGCTTAATCGTGCTCTAAGATCGTCTATAGATTCAGTAGCGCTAAGTGGTTCTGCAAGGTTGATACCTGCCATACTTTCCCATTGATCTTTATTTGCTTTATAAAAAGCTAATCTAAGATCCGCTGCAGTTGGTTTATAACCGTTAACTGCTACATTAAGTGGATGCTTCGCTAGTTCATACCAAATATCATGCATTTCTCCGTCTGCATTTAACTCATAGTAAAGCTGAGAGGATCCTTTCATATCTTTCGTGAATCTAGTGTTAGGCCATAACGGGTTTCCTATAACACCTTTATCATAACGCTCTAACATATCCAATATTGTGACGGTATGTGTCTCTACCTCATCAGTACGGCTAGTTTCAGGTATATGGATATTTGATAGCTGATCTTTGTGTGGATAATCTTTAGTAAATCCTCCAGGCCACCACCTAGCGATTTCAGGAGGTGCCTTAGCAGCTTGGGCTCTATCCATACCTGCAGCTTCTTGTATTTGTTTTAGTATATTGCCCTGCGCCAATAAAAGAAGCTTTTCTGGATCTGAACCTATTTGACCACCTTGTCTGTTTATTTCTCTAATTTCTTGTTGGATAGCTAAAGGTATTTTTTCTATTAATTGAGCACGATTTAATATTGCCTTGGCACTAGTACCTTTCGGTAAAGCTGAAGTAAGGTTCTTTATAACATTCTCTTTAACTGCGCTTGATACTTGCTCATACATGGATACTTTCTCAAGTATACCATCTTTGTCATAATGCCATTCATCTTTATACTGTTCTTTGAGTAAAGCGTGAACAGTATCATCTAGTTGTAGTAAATCTGCATCCGTTAGTTTACCATTAGCTGTTATTTTACTTATTGCCCAATTATACCCATTACTACCTGTCCTCATTATATCAACCTTATCAAGTAAATTGTTGAGATCTCCGTTCTCTATACCTAGTTTTCCGCTATGCGTCGCTTTAATGTTTTGTGCTAATGCTAATGCTTTCTTTCTACTTAAAGTTCCAGCAATCATTTGTTCCTTAAGATCATTTATATCTCTATTTAAAAGACCTTGATTTATTGTTTTCTGGTTATTTAGCTCAGTGGTCTCTTTGTTTGCTAGTGCAAGTCTAAATGCATCTCCACTCCATTTTTCTGGAAAAACTTTAGAAAGGAGAACATTTCCTTTTGCATCTGCTTCTTTTTTACTTATCAATGAAGATACTAATTTATGAGGTATTGTAGCACCATCAAGTATCTTCATTATCTCATCTTGTTCCTCTGCAGGTAACTCTTCTATAGCATCATTTATAGCACTTATATATAATTCAACACCTTTTCCCTTAGGATTGCTATAACCTTCAACCCCTAATCTATTCATACGTTCAGCTAGAATCTGAAACTCTTTTATATGTATACCATGCTTTGAATTAAGAAGAGCTAAAGAATCGAAGTCAGGGTGGTTTCTAGCAGCTAAAGCTTCCCTAAGTTTAGTTTTGAGGACGCCTGTTGCGTGAACTATATGTTTTTGATTTGTTGCTGCTGCCCATTTTAATCTATATTCACTACCAAATTTTGCAGCTTGTTTGTTAATCGCTCCTATTAAATAAGTATCTGTATAACTTTCACCAACATGTTTGTTTAAACTAGGAATAAATTCATTATCTACAAAATAGTTGTAAAGCTGTAATTTAACAGCATAATCTTCGTTAGCTATCGAAGAATCTGCAGTACCATTTCTAATACTAAGCTCAGCTGGTATTACTTCCCGGTATTCACCATTAATCTTAATAAGAATTGGTTTTGTTGTGTTTGCTTCCCAGTCATTATAAAATCGGGTGAGATTCTCTACTAAACGAAAAGATCCGCCCCGCTTTTCATTTAGGTTATACTCAGTACTTGTAAGATAATTCTCATAGACTTTAGTACCTTGAGCAGAATCTGTTAAGAAACTAGTTTGTAATAAAAGGCTGCTATTTATATTATCTTTTGAAGTGATTGCAGTTTGAGTTATTGCTCCAACTTTATTTTGATTTTCACTAAAGTTTACTTTCTCTTCAACACTACTAAAATTAGAGCTATCAATACCTTCACTAAGGTTTACATCCTTAAGTACATTAATCCCTTGTTCAAAACTAGGTGAAGATCCAACAGCTTCCCTTGTAAATGGCACTGGTGCAGTTATATCTGTAGGGAAAGTATCATAGCCTCTCTGGGTTTCTGCTTCTCTCTTCCTTGCATTTGCTTTTCCAGCTTCCTGAAGTAATCCTGTACCTAGCTGTACAATAGCATCAGTCTCTTTTCTCTTCCCTTGTACCCAAGATCCATAAGCTTCAATCCAATCTTGTAGGGCATTGCCTTCATTTCTATCCCAAATCTGGTCAGCACGTTCCATCACATCGATTTGACCTTTTAACTGATTCGACAATCCTTGGATAGTGTTTACACTATTTTGACGCTTTGCTTCAGCGTCTTTGTACATACGTTTGGACGAGTCAAGTCCAGCTCTTTTTCTATATGGCATGAGTTATCCTATGGTGTTTTTCCTTTAGGGGCTGGTGCTGGTTGAGCACCTCCAGCTTGACCGAAAGCACCTACACCTGCTGCAGCTCCTCCTAAGAATGCTGCGAAGTAATTAGGTTCACGTTTTACTGGTTTAGATGGTCCAGGGTCTAATATAGGTACATAAGGTAGGAAACTAGCTTGTTCAGGTCTAGGTGGTGGTGGTAGTTGATTGTATGCTGCTATTTCTGAAGAGAAGTAATCCATTTCAACACCTTGTAATTCTAACCCAAAGCCAAGGTTTTGGTTAAATAACACTTCATTAAGTTTTTGTGTTGTCATGCCAAATGATCTTTCAGCTTGCTGGCTTTGTAACAAGAATGATTGTCCAGCACCACCAGTAGCTAGTACTTCACCTTGTTTTTGAATCATAGTAGCTAGTGCTTTTTCTACATCAAAAGATGCTTGAGCATTGGCAGTTTTAGCTTTAACTCCTATTTCAGCTGCTGCTAAGTTTGCAGATATAGCGTTGATTTCAGATTGACGGACATTTGCATTAAGAGCCTCTTCAAAAGCTTTGAGTCTATCTTCGTAGTTTTTAGCTTTTTCTGTATCAGCTCTACCAGCAATCCTGAGTTGATTTTGGTAGTTCTGACTAGCAATTTGATTCTCTCTTTCAGCGTTTCTCTTAGCAAGTTGATATTTTTGTTCAGCTACAGCATTAGCGTAATCAGCTTCTGTTTTAGCTTGACTTGCATTAGCTGCTCCCGATAAGGCTGCAACACCTAAACCGATTCCTACTGCATCGCACATGGTTTTATAAAATAAATTAATGGTACACCACGATGTACGTGATACTGTATAAATTTAAAACCCATAAACTTTAATAGTTTAATATGGACTTCATTACGCATATCAGCGTGGTTGTATAGATAAGGGTTTGGCAAACCATCTAGCCATCGCTTAGCTTCCCTTACAAATGTATGCGGTTTTGTTTCTATTACTGGGGTGCAGAGCATCCAGATAAGATTGTTCGGTGAAACACCTGCTACTCCGGCAGCCTTGCCGTGTGCATCGTGAAAATACACCGAACAGCCGTGGGCAGAATTATAATGAGACTGTAAGACTGCAACAGGGGCGTGCAGTCCTACAGTTTCTTCTACTTCTCTCCGATCATCATCACGGAGGTTTAATCCAACCTCAAGGGCTAGTTGAGGGGTGCATGGTTTGATGAATTTGCTATCTACGTACATGTCGTTTGGTGTTAAATTTACCATCCCAACTTGCAGAAACAAGTGTAGTGGTGTAAGGGTCAGGTATTTTTATAGTTATATCAAACTTATTATTCTTTCTATAAATAGGTACGTTTATCTGTTTATGTAGCTGTGACGGTACTGTATTTGTAGCACTGAGGTCAGCTATAATACCAGATTCATAACGTACATAATCCGCTTTCTGTGGTTCAGATACATGGAATTCTATAGGACCAGAAACACCCATTTCAAAGTTGAATCTATGTATCCTTAAATCAGCATTAGTATCATAACTACCACGATCAACAGAGTAATAATAAGTTGGTAACTCTATTTCTGTAGTATATTTATACCCACTTGCAAAATTAACAGTTCTAAGGTCTATATTATTAAAGGTAGCGGTAGCACCACTAACTGTTGTTGGTGTCCGTTTATTACCATCTGTTAATTCAACTAATCTTAAATTTGTAGTGCTATTTTGTATGGCATATGGTAAGGTGACAATTGAATTACCACCGCTATAAGCTACGGATACACCTGTTGTAGTACCTGATCCGCCATTTGCTGTATGAACAACCATATTATCTAGACAGGCTTCAAACCTTCTAGATGTGGTGAGAGGGGATCCTACTGTACCAGTGCCAATAGAGTAACCACGATTAGCATCAGCGGATACGATAAGCTCATAACGCTGTATAACCCACTCTGAACCTTGTTTAGTAACTGTAAAATAATTACCTCCTGTATAAAGTTGATGGACAAGTGTCCCTTCTATACCCCAGGAATACCAAGAAGATTGTTCCCTTTCTCCACCTGAATCAAAATACTTATAAGTGTAAAGTGTGGTATCACCTATTTTCCCAAAAGTGACAAGACCATTACTAGAAGAATTACTAATGTCGTTAATATCATTAGGTATGTACTCCGGTACAACTCTGGTTTGCTCTACAATTTGAGGTGTGGAAGCTTGGTCCCTAACAATCATCTCAAATACTTTTGTATGAGATGCCTTATCTACTGTAAATATAATCGAAGTTCCTGCGTCAACTGGTGATATAGTCTTACTACAGTCATAGGAAGATAACTTCTTAAGCTGTACTGTTTTAGGACCAAATACCTCGGAATCAGTGAATAACATGAATTGAGCTGCTTCACTGAATAGCATTATACCATTTTGAATAGGTAGTACATGGTTGATAAATGCAGGTTTAACATCAGATGCTGCCATATCAATTGGATCGGCATCACTAACTGATATAGCTGAGCTGATAAAGAAGTTGAAATAGTCAGAAGGTTGGCTAATTACTACCTGTTCTCCTGATATCACCCCTAATCTATTACGTACAAAGAATAAATTAGATATTGTCTGACCTACAAAAGTAGGCATAGGGTTAGTATTATCATCACCTACAGCTCGATCTACCCAATAATTAGCTAATTTCGTATTTGCTAATGAAGCTGGCGCATGGCTTGCATTGTGCATTGCCTCAGGACTTAAAGAAGTCCATACGAATTTACCGTTACGATAGTTGACTAATGCATGAGGCATTGTAGCATAATCAAAACCAGCTGTTAATTTTGGTTCCGCACACTCTGTCCAGATACCAGCACCAGTTAAAGTAGATGATACGTAAGTCCATTTAGCGCTTCCATCATCTATTGGACTACCGCCTGTACCTGTAGGTCCATTACCACTTGCAGCTGATGTACCAGCTTGGGAGCATTTATATAACTTATTATCGTTAGTTACTTTATCACCAACTATATAAGCAGTGCTATTTGCCCATGCATCACCGCCAGTATCGACAACAAATTTGACATAGTAATCATCAGCTTGGCTATCTTCAGTATTAGATACTTGGCAAATATAACCGTCTCTACATTGAGATGGTAGTTTGGCTATATTCTGTGCTGTACTAGTTATAGCTGTAAGGGAATCGCCTGTTACACCACCTTTAACAGAAACAGAGTTGAAAGGTTTTGTTGTTTTAAAGTAGATACCATTACCAATTACTGTAGCTTCTAATCCTAATGCTTCTACATTACCACTACTACCATAAGCGGTTTCCATGTTGTTCTTTAAGTTACCTAGAACACTGTCAAGGCTTATAGCACCTCTTTTAATATTCTTAGGTGTTCTATAGACTGCACCAGAATTATCCTTATATGACGGATATCCAGATTGTTCAGTTATAGTTACTGTATAACTTTCTCCAGCAACACTAACAGTATTAGATATATCACTACTACCAACGTCAATACCTGTTTCCTTTAAAATTACTGTTGCTGTATATCTAGTTCTATAGTTAGGTATCCACTGTACTACGTCAGTTGTATTATCCCCATCACCATCAAATTCATGGGTTACTTCAGAATAATCATCGATATAATTGGTAGCTGAAACTTGTACAGTAAACTGCACATCTTCCCAATTACCAGATGTACCGAAAAATTCAGCCTCACCACACTTATCCCCACCGTTTCCAGTCTGGTTACCACCACTAGAATTAGATGAAGTCCATGATGGGCTGCTTGTACCAGTTTTAACTACTTTAAGAGCATTTGCTCTGTACTTAGTTGTAGCAGTTAGGTTAGGATTATTTAAAGAAACTACATACTCTGTATCATAACCTATTTCTGAAAGAGTTATATAGCCATAATGAGTATCGGCTGCATCTTCTGTAATTCTATTTGTACCTGATGTTGCTACTGTTTTCTGCGGATTAGTGAGAATAGTATAATCATTAATCGTTAGTTTCTGGAGCTTATCACCTGTACCGGTCTGTGTTAAATACTGGAAATTTTGTACTCCATTTGATGTGAATACAACCGTCTTTTCAGTACCATCTGCAAGATCCCATACTCGTATATTCTCACTACCTGATGTAGTGATTACTTGTACTAAATATTTTTCATCATCATCTCTGATTATATCAAACCACTGACCTCCATCTGCGGCATTAGCTAGTTTACCAACATACTCACCAGGAGGGCGTTTTTGTAAACCAAAGGTTACATCAGGATGTGCATTATGACAGGTTCTAACTTGACCTGGAAACTTAATAAAATCTGGTTGTTGTGAAACACCTCCTAAAAAATTAGGAATACGTTGATTGATTGCTGCCATTATCTTCTAAGAGCTTGATGTGGTCTAAAGCTGCTATAAGCTTTTTTGAATCTATGATCACTGAACACATTATAATCAGCTTGACGAGTATCGTATTCAATAGCAGTTGCTCTTGCTCGAATCTCATCATCTGCTAATGCTCTGTTAGTCTGTCCATCAGCAACCATTCTCATGGAAGCTATGCGTGATGCTTTAGCAGTGATATAGTCTCTAAATGGTTGAGGAATATCATCAAAAGAGTACATCCATACTACATCTAAGTAGAGAATGTCATCGTCTGGAAATGTATCCTTGTGCTCATAGCGGTCATATAGTTTACCGTCCTTACGGATAACATCATATGTATCCAAATGTTGAAAACGGTTTAAATCTACTTGTAGAACAGCATCAGATAGTAGTACTTGGTCATTAGAATCAGGGATAAATTTAACTTCCCTTTCTGAATTAAATACCCAACCTTCGGACAGAACCTCCCTGGTTACTTGTTGGAGGGTCTTCTGCGCAATAGACACTTCGGGACTTTGCGTTGATAAAGTATTAACAGGTGACTCTCCGACACTCATTAATATAGAGTTAACAGCATCTAATTCACTAGATGTTGCGTATGCAGGGGTTGCCATAATATAAAAAAAGGGGAGCCGAAGCCCCCCTGTATGTTGGTTAATGGTATATAGTTTAGAATGCAGCGTCAGCAGAGTTGCTGTAATGTAGCTCAATACAAGAAGCAGGGTTCAAGTAGTCAGCTCCCATAGCGAGGCGTCCGAGGATCACATCACCCTGGTAGATTACAGAAACATCACCACTCGTTACTTGTACTTGTGGTCCGATTGCTTCAACAACACCAGCAGCTTCTTTCTGGAAGATAAGTCCGGATGACTTAGCGAAAGAAGTAGAGTTACCGTAGTTGTTATTGATACCGTTAACACTCGAACGAGCGTCTTCAGTAGCAGCACCAACGAAGGAACCTGGGTTATCAATTGTTGATGCGGTACCATACTTACCCTGGAACGGGATATTCATGGACTTGAAGATCTTGATACCAGCAATGGAGATGACTCCTTCACCAGTCTGCAATCCTGTACCTTGAACATCACGGTTGATCAACGCATTCGAGGATACGTTCTCAATTAGTGAGTAGTATTGGCGAGGTGATAGTACGGCGACACGGCCATCTGAACTTACTCCTTTCTCGTCTAGTTGTGCTGCAGCTTCAAAGAAGGCAGTTACAATCTTACCGGAGTCTAGAGAGTCGGCAGCTGCACCAGAACCGGAACCAATTTGAATGGTAGATCCGCCTGGCTCAAGCTTACCGGAAGCTGAGATGGGGTGTGCTGCACGAGCACCACGGGCGATAGCTCTGAAGATCAGTCTATCATATTTTTCAGCGAGAGCATAGCCAATCTTCTTGGCGATCTCACCACGTAGCTCATAATGAGCAAGAGTCTCATCCAGGTCATACACGAATGCACTAGAAATGAGAAGGTCATCCATAACGATGGTCTTCTCAGCAACTGGTGGATTGTTTGTACCGAGGATAGGTTCGCCAGGTGTATGGAAAGAACTTCCCATGCGGCCTGTGTATACGAACTGGAGACTCTTACCGTTCTTGAGCGTACGCTTCATAACAAGATCCCTAGCAATAGTGTTGTGCTGGAATCCCTTAAACAGCTCTCCTGAGAAGAGCTTTAGATAAGTCCCGTACTTGGTATCGTATGCTGTGTTCAGCGCCAACGGAGTTGAGCTGGTATTATTAGCATAACCAAGGGCGGTGACTAGCGTATTAGCCATTGTCCTTTAAGAGTTTTGTATTGTTTACTTCTTCCGGAAAATTTTTCGATCGTTTTTTTTGTGGTCTATCCCACCGTCTAGACGGCAAGAGGTATCCGACGTATCGGGCTCATGCCAAAGAAAAAGGGGTCCGACTCTGAGGTGCCCCTGTTCCAATTATTCTCCTAGTAAAGCTTCCTCAAGAGATTGAGGCATGTCATCATCTTCGTCAACCGTGTCAGTTTCGACTTCAGGTTCACCTTGATGACCGTAAGGAGTAGGTGTAGCTTTATCCATCTTTTTTAGCTGGTTCTAGTTTCTTCACCTCATCCTCAAGACTGGCCAAAGTATTTTCGAACTCTGATTTTCTGCGAGTATACGCATTTTCAAGCTCTTGTAGTTGGACTTTGACTTCTTTAATTTCAGATTGTTTCTGGGTGAGTTTGAGTTGTTCAAGTTGCTCCTCCGATACAACATATACTGTTCTGGTAGGAGGTGTAAAATAGTAGTCAAACAGTGAATACATAAATAAATTTAATAAATGTATAGTGGATGAACCCCATGAGTAAACCCATGAGGTTCGTAGGGTTTAGTTAGAACTTATAGGTAGCCCCAACTTTAGTTCCCCATGACTTGTCATCGTCATCATCTTCAGGTGTTAATACTGAGATCTCTCCATAAATGCCGAGGTTTTCACCAGCACTTACAGTCACTCCAGTCTTACCTGAAAGTCTGCTATCAGTATCAGAATCATCGCTGTCTGCTACGATAGCAGGACCGCCTTGGATATACCATCCAAAGGTATCACTGCCTCCTTCATAGCCAACGTGTAGGTCAGTAGTACGGTTATTGTAATCCGAACCTGTGTAGTTGGCGTTGCTCTCCACGTTCACGTAGGCTCCGGCGAAAGCCGGTCCGGCAATGAAGGTGGAAGCGAATGCTAGGGCTAGTCTTTTCATTTGTGTAAATAGGATTTAACGTGTTCTTGTATAAGTCACGCCGCGATACTTCAGGGTTACTTGCTTTTTTGTTTGCATTGTAATTCTCCTTGATATCACACCCCCGTTCCATGATGTGATTGACATGCGTTATCCGATGCTGGTAACTTGTCCTGGCTGACGGATAATGAACGGACGCGGCGTGGATGACCTAGAGAATTCCAGGTACGATTTGTCCGGTGAACAGGTAAGCGCCTACAGCTGCATTGAATCCAATCATTGCGAGCCAGCCGTTTACGCGTTCAGCGTTTTGAAAATATTCCTCACGAGTAGGAGGTGTAATAACCTCAATCTGTGGTTCTTTAGGAAATACGTTTGCTTTGGTCATTAAGATAAAGTGAATTAGGTTAATGGCCGAGGATGAAATTTCAGGTCGGCACGTTGTTTATTAAAATATACCGGGAATTATCTGTCCTGTAACTCCATAGGATATGCAGGCTGCTACGAAACCGAACATTGCCATCCGGCCATGTGTAGTTTCAACAAAATCCTGATACGCTCTAAATTCTGGATCGTCGAAGTCTCTAAGTTTTGGCATTATTCAGACTTCTCTTCAGTGGCAGTGGCTTGGGCAGCGTCATGTGGATGTATCTTCCACTTAGCTTCAAACTCAGCAGCAAGGTCAACTGGTACTGGCCCTGCCTGAGCAGCTACCAACTCTTGTGCTTCTGTAATTGCAGCTTGTGCAGTCATAATTAATTGTTGTAGTGAGTTTTCTTAGGCTTATCAGCCTTAGATTTTTTCTTCTTTTTCTTTCTGTTTCCGCTAAGAAACCTATAACGAGTGGCCATTACTTACCAACCATCTGGGTTTGCGCGTAAGTCATCAATATACTCGTCCCTAGCTTGCCTCTGTCTTTGTCTAGGTGATCTCTTGTCATTGCTTCGGCTAGCTGGGTCCCTGTCGTCTGCGTATCTTGAGCCGTCAGGACGGCGGCGGGGAGCTTTAGTTCTGCCGTGCTTTTCCGCTACTTGATTAGCCATTCGTCCTTTTTTCCGTTTTTTCTTTTCTCTCTTAGCCTTGTCCGCTTTGTTCTCACTTGCTTTAAGTGCGTCAGCAGTAGGCGTAACCCCTATTCCTCCAGGTCCTGACTGACCTGTAACTGTAGAATGAGCATCTGCCCAGGTTAAAGGTTCTTGAGGCGCGGGAGCTGGAGCTGGTTCAGGATCACTATTTCCTCCAAAGCACATAGTATTATCCTTTGTTAATGTTTAAGCCTGTACCAGCTCTCTTATTATCAGCGCCAGGTTTCTTTGCTGCTAACTCTTTCCTTCTATCATTAGCTTTACCTATCGCTTTTTCTGCAGCTCGTACGGGCGGAGTACCAGCCGTAACAGGCATTCCTACTAAAGCGTTTGCAGGATTTTTAGTAACCGCTGCAGCAGCCCCTACAGGGCCTACCGGAGGAATTTGGACACCGTCTTGAGGTACTACTGGTTGTACAGGTACTACAGGCGTTGGTGGTTTAACTGGTACCGTAGGTGGTGCGTATATAGTACTAGTCATGGTTTGACTAGGGTCAGAGGTCGGGCTTAAAAAGCACATGGTATTATACCTTTAGATTAGATCGTTCTAGTTTTTGCATTATATCAAATCGGTAAGCTTCATCCTGTTCGTACTTAGGATCACTCATATCACGAACAACTTCAGCCATACTACGGTACTTATCACCTCTAGTAGAAGTTTTACCAGTAACTAGATCAGGCTGTTTACCAACAGCATCTTCATACTGAGCATTCAAAGCTCTAACAGCAAACCGTACAGCAGCTTTATTACCTGTATTAATGACTTCATCAAATGCACTTACATCTTCTGCAGGTAAATTATTTTGAGCCCATGAAGTTAAGTTATCATAAGCTGTTTTACCTCCAGCAAGGTTTTGTATATCAGTAACATCTGAATCAGATAAGTTCTCAATTCTAGGAGAGAATCCTTGTTGAGCAGCTTGGCCTTTGAGATAAGCTTCCACAGTTTCTCTAGGAAACCCAGCTTCAACTAACTCTTGGGTCATGCCTTCAGTAAGAGTACCGTTGTTCTCATTGAAATGGATAGCCATTTTAAATGGATCAACTTTACTACCTTCCATAACAGCAGCAATCTGTTCACCATAAATATCTTGTACAGTATCATAGTCAACAGTACCATCTTCTAAGTAAGGTCTGCCATACTCCGGGTCCTCTTCAGGTTTTTGGGTATCGGCTTCTTCACCTTTACCCATCTTCTGTTGTAGCTCGATGTAAGCTTTCTCTAACTCTTCTGCGTTTTTATATTTACCAGCAAGAAGTTCCTGCTGTTCCTTCTCTAGGCCCTCACCTATTTTAATATTTTCAGCATCAGTAGCTTCTCTTTCTGCTACTGCTGATGGATCATCAGAAGGATCATAAGTTATTGTGTTTGCCATAGTTTATGCGGGAACAGGTTGTTGTGCTTGTTGTGCTTGTTGTATTACACCAGATGTAACACCTTCTAATTCTGGATTCTTCATTGGATCTAACATAGGTGCGTGAGATAGTTGTCCAGCCTGACTTACTAATTGTGCTTGCATCATCTGCTGTCGTTGTTGCTCTTGCTCTTGATCACGATCTTCGACACTCTTAATAAGATTAAGGTAGTCAATACCTTGAGCAGCAGCAAGGCGCTTAATAGCTTCATCTGCATTCATGTATTGCATTAATGCATCTGGACCCATTGTCTGTGCAATAGTAGTGATAAATTCAATCAAAGCTTGGCGATCTTGACCACGACCTAAGGCATTAACTCCAGCAACAATGACTGGATGTACTAAACCTTTAGGTATAGGTGGGATCTTTTTAGATGCTTGAAGAGTATGCATCTTACGATTCAAATATGGAATCAAGAATTCTGTAGTTAGTAGACTGAAGAGTCCTCCTAACTGTTGCTCTAACTCCATCTGAGTCATCCGAACTTCTTCGGCTGTAGTACGTTCGCTTTGACGTACATTCAGTACAAGGAATGCTTCTAGTATTCTCTTCTCTAATACCTGAGTAATGTCAAACGCAGTACGGAAGTCAGCTTGCTTAGCTACTTGTACTACTCCAATGTCATCAGGCCTTCCTTGTATAATAGCACCATTCTGTGCGTTAGCAAGTGAGCTAGGTTTAGTAGTAGAGGATGGAGATACTGTAAAGACTACCTTGGCTGCAGCTGCACTACCTTCAACGAGGGCTTGCATCAATGCTTCTAGTGATTTTAGATCACCAAGGAATTCCTCAACTCTAGATCTTCCATAATCCTCCCCATCTACTGTCACAAATCTTAACGGTAACCAAGGGCTTTTATCTTTAGGAGCTTTACCATCAGTACCAGGAAGGATTTTACCTTCAGCTTCTTGGTACCAGTACCATCCTCCTTTTTTGTTTCTCTTGACACAGGTGTAGACATCTACATCCTTGTCGCGTCCTCCTGTGTCGTCATCAACAACATCAAGTTTAGGAGGTAGGTTGAATTCTTCTCCGAGTAATTTACGGCTAACCTTTTCACGGGTTACGATTTCCTTAACATTACCGTTACCATCTCTCTCTACTACATACCTATTGATAGGATACATTTTAATACCATCTTTAGCCATGTAAAGAAGAGCGTTACCTGTAACAACTAAATGTTTGATAGCTGAGAAAATTTGAACACGATCAGTTGAAGCTGCAATGCTTTCCATGATCATACGTTCAACTTTAGCAAAGCTCAAGTCTAATTCACTCTTCTGTTCTGGTGGTATCTCAACCCCTAACTTAGAATCATCTAGTTGAAGTTTGAAAAAGGTAGTAGAAGGTGGTAGTAACCCTAGCATAAGTTTAGAAGCTAGAGTTACAACACCTTTTGCACCGACTGATTGCCAAGGAGTACTAAACCTACTGTAAGGAGTTGTAGTCTCCTCACTTATAAGCATGGTAGGAATAGTTAACTTGGTACACTCAAGTGCAATATCAAGAAATGCAGAGCGTGTGCTTGTTAGTTTATCATAACGTGCTCTTGCAGTTTCCATTTATTTTCTAATATTTAAATTGGATTTCTTTTGTCCACCGCCAGCTGCTGGTGGTTGACTACCTATATTAATAGGTAGAGCTGTTGCTGGAGGAGCATCAGGTGTAGCTAATTGTGCAGTACCTCTTCTCCTCTTCTTTTCTCTCTCCGCCTTCCTTGCTTCTGTCTCTTTAATTTTACCGCCTCTATCTTGACCTTCAACTAGTAAATTACCTGGGTTAATTGGAGGTGGTTTTACAGGTGGAGGTAGTGGATTGGCAGGAGGTGGTGGAGCTACAGGTGGAGG
>VTLG01007819.1_pt1 | contig 26821 bp, 44 predicted proteins | sample 4694571 | NCBI WGS metagenome assembly VTLG01 (sample SAMN12604809, study PRJNA352737) | marine metagenome | biome: ENVO:00000447; feature: ENVO:00000209|ENVO:00000569|ENVO:01000036; material: ENVO:00002151; isolation source: viral sequences binned using virsorter ...
CGTATGAACGACCCACAGGCAAAGCTACAGAAAGAACCTAGTGACTACTTAGCAGTAGCTATAGCCTTAGACATTGCCTTGTTAAAATGCTGGTCGAACCTACGTTGTACAACCTTACCTGCTATTGCATCTATGTTAAAGCGACCTGTGTAGTTAGGTTTGTTTGTAGTTGCTACAAAGTATGTTTGTAGTTGCTCTCTACTACGTCTATATACGCCAGGTGGTTTATTACTGTTAGCAGGTGTACCAATAAAGAAGCCACCTCTAGGACTACTATTAATTCCTGATGTTATACGCTTTAATGTAGCTCTTGTTATGTTACCGCTACCATCTGTCTTAACTAATGATGTAGGCATAAAGTAACTATTAGCAGGTATAGTGCCGTCATTAGGTAGACCAGCAAAGTATCTCTCAAAACCTTTAGGCGGTCTCTGTCCACCCTCTACACCAAAGCGTAAGTATCTAGCCCTATCCTTACCTGCTTTATCTACTGCAAATGTATGAGCTACTAAGTTTGTTTTTTTAGATTTAGTAACTATAAAAGCTTTTTGTGTAAACTTTGTAGGCTTATCAAAAGCACCTAAAGTTCCTTTGTTTAGTGCTGTCCTTACATCAAAAGCAGTATCATTTATAGCTACAGATGTAGCGAATGGTAATTGTTTTCTATTGTTGTTTAGAAATCTATCAAACCCTTTAAGATCTTGATCTATTGTAAGAGATAATCCCATTAAAAAGGTATGGTAGCTGTCTCCTCTACTGTAGCCTTTATATTGTGTGGATAGTCAAAATCATTAACAGATAAATTTATTTTAGATGCTGGCATTTCATCTTTAGTCATGTAATTATATATACCTGTAACTCTGCCATGTACTGTAACTTTTAGACCTTTTTTAAAACTATCTACAATAGATTGCCAAGCCTTACCGAATAATGTACAGCTTACATATGTTACTTCTTCTTTATTATGGTCTACTGCGATAGTAAATTTTGCAGTATCGTAAGCACCTATTTGTGCATATTCGGCATCTGCTGTTAAGTTGCCTGTGATTGTTGAATTAAACATTTTGTTCTGTTAAATAAGTTGCTATCAGGTTGTTAATACCTGATGAGTAGGAATAGTTATTTGCTTTGCAAAAGTCTCTAAATGCTTTGTAGTTAACAGGAGTAAGCTTTGATGATACAAGAAAACGATTCTTCCAATTAGAGGAAGCAACATTAACAGGTCTAGTGTCGAGAGGGTTGTTAGGTTCATCAATCATTGATTAGCTGCTAGATATTCTTCTATAAAGGTAACGTGCTTAGGCTTAGATATGTTTTCAGATAAATTAGTGTTACGGTCAAAATCAAACTCTATATATAATGCATCAGCTAATGTCTTATATAGCTTAGGATCTTTTACAACTAATTCTCCTACTATTCTTAGGTAATATTTTTTAGTTTCATCATCTAATATTGTAGGCATACCTACGGCCTTGTTTTTATTTATAGGTGTTACTTTGTCTTTTTTATTGTATATAGCACCATCATCGTCTTCTATACCTGCATTTAAGTTTAATTTAGCTAATAATAAATATCTTCTTAAATAAGTTAATGCACCGCCAATATTGTATAAATCATTAGATTGACTACCTTTAGGTAATAATATTTCACTTGGTGGTAATGATTCACCTGATATATGAAATAAACTAACAACTAAAATATTTTGCCCATCAACAACTTTAGTACTGTTAGAAACAAATAATCCATTTTCTGCTAATGCAGGGTTAACAACTTTAAGGACTTTAGATAAGTCAGCATACTTATATTGAAAACCAGAACCGCTTTTAGTCGGTATCTTTGCTGTCTCAGTTTCAACAATAGTACCTACCTCTTTCATAAACTTACATAAGGCTGCTGTTATTTCTTTTGTCAAAGTGTTCTATATATTTGCCTTAGTATAGCTATGGTTTACCCTTATGGCAATCATGAGTGTTAATAATTTGTCTTAATCGTTCATTATCTGCTATTACTTCTGCAAGTAGTTCATAGGGGTCATTTATCCCTGCTAACTCTGTTCTTAGCATTTTTATCCGTCTATTATGTTTAGCTAATGTACAAGACATTGCATTAGTAGACTTTATGAGCTAACGATAACATATATATAGCGTTTGTAAAGTTTTAATACAATGTATGTAGTGTGCTGTTGTATTACTGTTCTACCTGTGTTCAATTACTGTACAAAGTATATCCATGTGAGGAACACTTAATGTCCACTACACGACCAACTATTGATCAATCTTTAATAGACAAGATCTCAGCTATAAAGCCAAAATACGTTACAACCAATGGTTTTATACATATGCTTTTAGAAGATGCGTACAATGATAGGGTTAATAAAAAGGTAAATTTGACAAATAATATAGACTATATATATACAAACAATAAAGAATTAGAGAATAAGAAATTAGACAACAATAGCTTAGATAAAGACTTAGAAAGAAAAGAACAAAAAGAAAAAATTAATAAAAAAGAAAAACAAGAAAAGATAATACCAGATGATCTATTGCATTTACAAACTCTTATAGATGACTTCTGGAAAGTAAAAAAAGGTAGTAAATCAATACAGGCTTGGAAGCAACAGATAACAGAATATAGAAAGTTTATAGAGAAATATGGTGAAAAGATATTAAGAGATCAATTAGAGGCTGGTATTCTTGCAGGTACTTGGAAGGGTTGCACAATAAAAAATTATGAGTCAATTAGAAAAATAAATAACCCATATGTTGAAGAAGAAAAAGTACATCCAAATCAAAAAGTTGTACAGTTTGATGAAATGGGGAATTTAATCTAATGGATAGTTTATTTGGTGGTAGTGCAATTAGAACACTACGCAACATGGTTAAAAAGGGTCTTATCAAACCTGAAGATCTAGACAATCCTCCTAGTGGTTGGTTTTTATCTATGGGTTATGAAAGAGAAAATGGATCAGGAAAATGGAAGCGTATAATTCGTACAAAAAGTGGTGCAACTTCGTCAATTCCTGTACATAAACTGCCAAAATATAAAAATGTACTTACAGGTAAAATAACTTTTGATCCTGTGATGTATGAAAAACAATATTAAAGATATTCTTGTACAAGATCCTTTTGTAAAATTTTATCCTGAACCTCATAAATATTACGATTTAAAACGTAAATGTTATGTAGCAAGATCTGTTAGTGATGTCATAAAAACAAGTGATTTTGTAAGCAAAAATATGGAAAAAGCTGCAATACGTGGTACAGCAATACATGAAGCTGCACAGATATGGTGTGAAACAAAGGATAAAACACTAGCACTGGCGTATGCAAAAGAATATAAACATTGGGTTGAACATTTAATTAATTATCGTATGTGGGATACATGGGATTGTGTCGCAAATGAATTACGCATGATTGATAGAAAAAGAGATATAGCTGGTAGTTTAGATGCTGTTTTACAACATAAAGAAACAGGTATGTTATGCCTGGCTGATTTTAAAACACAAGCTAAATACAGAAAGAAAAATCATAGGCTGCAAATTGGTGGTTATGTATCTTTGTTATATCAGAATTATCCTTCTATAAATTTATTTACTTGTAGAGTAATTTATATAACACCTGATGGTATAAAAACACAGGAATATAACCCTAATGAATGTATGTTCGATTATGAAGAAGCAAGAAAAGCATATTTTAAAAAAGCTAAAATATAAGTAAGGCTTGCATAACATAGGGGTATACACCATACTATGTAAAAGCTAATGTTTTTTATCTTGTCATGTCATGAGTTTTGAAGAAGAACTAGAAGCCATTGAAAGAGATGAATGGTTAGCAAAATTTGATGATAGACAAGTTATGATGGCTGCAAGAATGTTTTTAGAATGGTTGTATCATTTACCTGATGATTGGCAACCAAAAGAGTATACAGAATTTACTATTTAATTACATGAAAGCACAACCAGAACAGTTATTAAGACAACTTAAATTACTGCAACTGCAAAAAAAAGAAATAGATTTACAGATAACAGAAAAGAAAATGATTTTAGAAAAGTATTATTTAGAAGGTATTATTATGAGTACATTTAGTATTGAAGATATTAAAATAACAAGAAAGCGTAAGCCTGAGAAATGGGAATATAGTAAAACTACTAACCAATTTAGAAAAGATATGATAAATGCAATAGAAGATAAAGAACAACAGGAAAGAGAAGAAGGTATTGCTATAAAATTAGAAACTGGTTATACATGGGCGTTAAGATGAAAACAACAGAAAGAGTAGAACACGCATTTAAACGTATAAAAGAGTTACTTATTTTAGTTTCTGATTGGACTAGAAAGCCTAAAGAACAAGATGCATTGAGTAAAGAATTTAATGATAAAAAATTAAAAATGATAGAAGATTTATATAAGCAATTAGGTGAACTTAATGATAGATATATGTTTAACCATGATTCAGAGTTTGCAACTAAAGAATATATTGTCCAATATGATGCACTAAAGAAAAAAATATTTGATTTAGAAAAATGACAACTACAGGATTTATTTTACAATCAAATAATTTCATAAATTTGAGTGACTACAAATCATTGTATGAGAAAACATATTTTGAAAATAAAACAATTTTATGTCCAGATTGTTTGGAGTCTTTATGGCTTTTTAAATTTAATGAGCATAAATCTTTCTATGACATAATTAATGATAAAAGAATTGATTTAAATAAGCTTACAAAAGATTTTGAATTGCTATACAAAAATGAATCAAAAGAATTTATAAAAAATGGTAGAAAAATAATAAATCATGCACATTTCTCACATTACCCAAATGTTAAAAAAATTTGTGAAGAGAAACAGGCACCGTCTACATTACACAGGGAATTATGTGACTTAATAAAAAATCAATTATATAAAATATTTTGTTTTTACCAAAAGCCTGAATTTAGTCTTACATATAAAGAAATATCATACTTAAAAGAGCCACCCTGTACTGGAAGCAGAAGAATCCCAGATTTATCTGTTTTAGAATTTCAAAGCGAGATTGAAAAAACTTTATACGAACGTTCTAAACACGAACAAATTGCATTTAATAGTTGTGATGCTTATTTAGCAATAGAATTACAATTATCGCATATTTCAAAAAATGAAATAAAACAAAGGACAGAAGATCATTTAAAAAATTATAGATTTGTAGTTTGGATATTTCATCAAAATCATTTATCAAAAGTATCTGATGCTAGAGATTATTTAGATTCTATAGGTCAAAAATATTATCTTATTAAGCAAGATAAAGATAAAAAAAGAGATATTGAAATTGTTTTATGCAAAAAAAGAGAAAAGACTAAATCAAAATCTACTATAAAATATAAGAAATGCGATAATCCTATCATTATTAATGCGGTTGCAAATCATTTGCAAATGACAAGTGACGAGGATTATGAGGTTATAAGAAGAGAATTGAAAATAAAGGATTCATATTTTTATTGTGTAGCTAAAGATTTTTTAAAGTTAGATCAAAAATTTTTTTTATATAATGTCTAACCCACAAAAGAATAAGGGCGATAGGGCAGAAAGAGAAGCCTGTATTTATTTAACAGCAGCTACAGGATATATAGTAGAACGAAGATTTGGGGCAGGTGCAGAATTAGATAAAGGTGATTTAGTTGGTATACCTAATACTGTTGTACAGGTTTGTGATATGAAAGATAAGAGTGAGGCAGTACTAAGAAAGCCTAGAGAAGCAGAACAGCAAAGACTAAACGCAGGTGCTAAACACGCTATTACTATGGTTAGGTTTAATAAAAGACCAGGATGTGCAGAAGGGGATAATTGGCGTGTTGTTATGACTATTGAACAGTATGCAAGATTAATAAAATGAAAGTATTGGTTGCCTGTGAATATAGTGGTAAAACAAGAGACAGTTTTATTAGAAATGGACATGATGCCATAAGTTGTGATTTTTTACCTACAGAAAGACCAGGTAAACATTATCAGGGTGATGTAAGGGATATTATTAATGATGGTTTTGATTTAATGGTTGCACACCCCAGTTGCCAGCACCTCGCTTGTAGTGGTGCAAAACACTTTTTTAGAAAGCAGAAAGAACAGAAAGAAGCATTAGATTTTGTACGTATGCTTATGAACTGCAACATACCTAGATGGTGTATAGAAAATCCTATTAGTGTTATTAGTAGTGCTATAAGACCACCTGACCAGATAATACAACCTTATGAATATGGTGACCCTTTTCAGAAATCTACCTGTTTATGGTTAAAAAATTTACCATTACTTAGACCTACAAAGATTGTGGATAAGGGTGAGTTTTATATATCACCTAATGGCAAAAAGATGCCAGAATGGTTTGCAAAAAATAAATCCTGGAAAATAAGAAGTCGTACATTTGATGGTATTGCAAATGCATTTGGAGATCAATGGGGTAATGAAAACAGGCTACCTGTTCCTGTAGAACAACTAAGTTTATTCTAATTACTTGACAGGGGTATACCTTAGATATATATTAAAAGAGTACACAACACCGAGAGGTTTTCCAAATGACTAGAAACTACTACAAAACTGCTGATAGTGATTTAGGCATTATCTATTCTGATGCAGAAAATTTCAGAATGAGTCCTTTAGGCATAATAGCTGACTACACTATCGTAGATGCACCAAAAGAACTTAAAAGTGAAATAGGTAAATATAATACGTTTCCTAAAAAACATATGGTAAGAATTACAAACTACAAGGGTAATTAATTATGCAAAACTTTTTAATGATACTTTCAGCTACAGGGTTGTTTTATACAGCCCTTAATTCAGCCCTATACGATATGACTCTCTCAGCATGTGAGAACAAACTAAGTAACTACGAACTAGCCTGTAAGGAGGTAAACAAATGAATAATACCGCTAGAATTACTGTTACACTATTATCTGAATTAGATTATGATGCTGTTAAACAACTTGCAAAGATACATAATACTACTATTTCACAAATAGTATCTGTTGCTTTACATGAATGGCTTAAAAATAATTATCAAAAAGAAATAGAATTTTCTAAGGAGGTAAACAAATGACTAAAGGTTTTACTGATCACAATACGCATGATATGCAATTTATTAATTCTCCTAAATATAAAATGCACATTTGCTTAGAACAAACAGATATAGGTGAATTAGTTTTTGGTAGTGACGTACCTAGATATGAGATTGTATGGCATATACATGGTGAATCTAACCCAAGAGGTAGCACAATGGATTTACTTAATTTAGTTGTACCTGACCCTGAAATGCCTATGACTATTCCAGAAAATACTTATAAAGCAGTTATGGAAATATATGGTATTGCATTAAAAAAAGAGTATAACAAGTATGCAAAAAGTAAAGGTTGGAATCAAATAGAATAATTATTTAGTCGGGAAGCCTGATAGTTAGTTTCTTTGGAAGAGTTTACTAACTTGAAAGTTATACAAAACCTATAGCAACACATAGGAAAGACAGGGCAAGTATTGGACTTGATCTAACTCCTGACAAATTAATTTAATTTAGGGAACAATTGCTGTTCTAATAAATCAACAGCTTTATCATCTAAGGTATTAGTAGTTTGTTTGCAAATAGTTTCTCTTAAGATCTCAATTATTAATCGCTTGCAAGCTGTAGTAGATAAGAACCTAACTAATATAGGCTTTAGAATTTTGTACATAACATTGTGTTACTTTACAAACATACTATAGACGTTAAATTTAATATGGTCATCTATAGGCTGCCTAATCCCCATTGCAAAGCATAGGTGGCCTTTTATTACCTTCTAGGCTTAATTTCTACAACGGCAAGTTCTACTTCCTTAAGCCTATGAAAAACCTCTCTCATATCGTCATGCATATCATCAATTTTTGTACTTAATAATTCTATAGCTGTTGTATTCCTCACTAAGTCATCTCTAGATTGTCTACCTCTATAAGATACAGAACCGACTGAAACAAAACAAGCCGTCAATAATGCCCCACCCAGTGCTGCAACTACCTCTACCACTTTTCTAATCCTTGTTCTATAGCTATTATGACACTAAAACGCAATGTCAGAGCAAAAACCTAAAAATCCTCTACAAAAACTAAAAGAAAAGTTTGACGATAAAGAAGAACAATTTGAACTTATTTCAGTAGCGGTGCGGCTTCTGGTAGTTTTTTGGAGTGGCCTACTCGTTACGAGCAATTACTTGCCTAAAATACCAGGTCTAACAACAGGAGAAAAACAGGATATAACTTTTCCCGCCAGCCTTCTAGCTTCAAGTCTTTCCAGTTTTGGTTTGGAGGGTGCTAAGAAACGCAAAGAAAACCAAGATAAACCTAAAGAACTTGCACAAAATGAAGGTATGGTACAGACTATAAGAGTAATTACACCTATCAAGATTGAAGGTGCTGAAGTAATTGACCCCAAACCTAAAAAATGAAAAAGTTTCTTCCTTTAATTTTACTAGCATTTCCTACAGCTAGTTTTGCAGACGTAACTCATTCTATACAATCGGTAGCCAGCGTATCTACTCTAGGTGCTAGTGCTACATCTGAACGAATTGGTGCTTCTATCAGTGTTGCTGGTACAAACGTACAGCCAAAGGCAAACACTGTTGCAAACCAAATAGGTTCTCTTGATTTAGCAGATGCTGGTATTACTAACGGAGTTCCTACTGTTGACTATGATACTAGCTTTTCAGTGGTAAATTCTGGTGATGCCTGGTCTGTGTCAGAAACCTACCTCCAAGCGGATAGTACAAGTACTACTGCTAGTACGGTTCAAAATGGTATTGCTGCCTTGCCTCTTTTGGGGTCATATACGATTGTGTCAGGTGGCGATCCTGGTTCTGTAGCTATAACACTTGATTCTGGACAAGCCCTTACAGTTAACCTTGCTGACATGGGTGCTGGTACTACTGCAACGCTCCAATCAACTATTACTCTTGGCCTCGATTAATGAAATGGTGGCTATGTCTACTTATTGTTTTTATTCCAAATGCTTTTGCTGAAACTCCTAGATTTGGTGCAAATCAGATACAGAGTAATTCAAGGAGTATTTCAAAAATAGATGAAGTTATTATTACTGAAAACTATAACTCAGGTTATGCCTACTCAGTTACAGGATCTAATATCAAAATCAAAGATGGTACTGTTATCTCTCCTGAAGCAACATATACAACAAGTCAGAATACAGGTAATGCAGGTGCAGTTAATTTTGAATGGATAACACCAGATCTAACAACAAAGCCTCAATGGGTGATCGTGAGCGAAGGAGATGCCTTCAGTCTGACCGAAAATTTCATGTCCCCAGGCTTAGACGCAGTTTCAATTATAAATCGCACACAGACAATAGAAACTACACAAAATTCGGTCACATTGTTTCAATAGGGCTTTTATTTGCTAGTCCTGTTTATGCCGAAACAACTATAAGCAACCCCCAATCGAGTACTCAATCAACAATAGTCAACCAAGGATTTCAACAAATAAGCGGATCTTTCCCTACGCATAGGTATAGCAATGGTATTCAATGCCAAACACCTACTCTTAGTTTTAATCCCTTCATAACAAAAGGAGAGTATTACAACACTCCAAGAAGCACCATACAAAGAACAAATATTTATAACCAAGCAAAAGACAGTGAAACTGGACAGCTAACAAATCCAGGTGAAATACTCTACATAGCAGAACAGGAAAGATTAGACCAGATAAATCATAATTTCTCATATGGAGCTACTATTAGTATCCAAGTACCATTGGGTAAACGATTTAATGATGAGTGCTTGAAGGCAGCCCAAACTTATAGAAAGTATCAAGAGTTTTTACTCCAAGCTAAAAAATTAGAGGTTAATTTGAACAGGCTTTCTATCTGTAGCCAGCAACTTAAGCTCGGTGTTAAGTTTGTAGGAGATGATGCTGTTAGTTGTAGAAATGTTGTATTGACCAGCGTTCCGAATCAAGTTATCCCACACACTCATAAAATTAAAAAACCACCTCAAAATAAAGGTGGCTAATTTATTTTTAGAATTCATATTTATTTTATCTATAAATATAAAATAGGCAAGTTAACGGGTTAATTATCCTTGCCTTTATTAAATTTAGCAAAAATTTTCTTAAAAGCTGTTTTAGATAATCCTTTTATAAGAGGTAAAAGTAGTGGGCTACTCGCAGCCAAGAGGCTAATAGTAACAACATTAAGGGCAGCAGCAGGTGTAGGTAATACTGATTTAATAAAAGTGACTTCTTCAAGAATCGGTACACAATCATAGCCATTATCTGCCCTAATATACTCTTTAATTCTTGAGGTGCGTAGATCTGATGTAAAACTTCCAACTGGTAATACTCTGGATAAATCAGGACAGGGTGGCAACTCAGGTTGTGCATTTTCTTCTTTATTTTTTAAATTTAAATTTATAGCAGATGCTTTTTTTTGAAAATTATATGTCCCTTCAGTTTCTATAGTATCTTGTGCATCATAAACAATAGGTCTAAATGTTTTAGCTTCTGGTTGTACTTTAATTGGTTGTGTGCCAGCGATTGCTTGACCATTAGGACAAGTAGCGTAAGCCTTTCTGCCATGAAAAATTATAGTTGGATTTTCTGATAGTTCTATATCTCTATTAGTTAAATCACACGCAGGGTTTTCCCCTACTAATACAGTTTCAGGTACATATGGTGTTTCTGGTATATTTATTTTTGGTATTTTTATCTCAGGTATTTTAATCGTAGGCATTAACAATCGTTAAAGTCAGAAGCCATATCTGCGCCAATCTTACCACCTTCTCTTCTTGCTTGGTTTGTAGCAAAACCAGATAAGAACCAGCCTACTACTGGAATATTATTTAAAGTGCTTGCTAAATTTGTACCAGTAACTACACTTGTCCCTATCATTTCTCCAGTTGACTCACCTTTGGCACGTTCTTCAATACAAGCTATTTGCTTTGCTGTAAGCTCACCGTTATTAACAATAGTTACATCCTTTTCACCAGCTATTCTTTGAGTTTCTTTTATAGATATTTTTTTACTGGCACTTAAAAAACCCGCTGGACTTCGTACATTCTCCATAGAAGCAATAATTCTTGGATCATGCATCCTGTGTTTTATTTTATAGCTATCTTTATCAGCTTCAATTTCATATGTAGAGTATTTACTTACAGGTAAATCAAACATAGGTAAATTTGATTTTTTACTCAAAAGATTGATTGTATAGAAATTGGAAGCAACAAAAATAGTTCCAAGTCCTATTGATACTCCTTTGATGATTTTGCTATTCATAAACAAATCTCTGTTCTACAGTAATCCATCTTGATGAACTAGAAGCGTACTTAAGATCAAGTGCATTTATTTGTTCTATTTCTTTAGAATGTTTTTTCTTAAATTCGTCATCTAAAAGTTCAAGACGATTTGTAATTTTTAAAATGCTTTTCATAGTGTTTATAGTTTAGGTACACCAGGCACTGTCCAGTTATTATCAGGTATAGAAGTTCCTGTTATATCAGGTAGACCTTCATCTAATACCTTTGGCATAAGTTCAGATACGTTTTGGATTAGTTCTTTCTTTAATTTTTCTTTGAATTGATTTGAACTTAAATACTTGTAACTAATGCCAGCTGCTATAAGGGTTGAACTTGTAAGTATGAACGATAAGATTGATAAAGAATCAATAATTTTTCTATACATATGATTAAAGAGGCGTTTTTAAAAGCTTTAGTACCTGTTACTATTATAACTTTTACAGGAATTATGGCATTGACCCCTTTATATCTAACTATGGGTTTATTTACACGACAATTAACAAATCAAACTAAATAATATTTTTTAACTAACTAGGAGAAGTAGGCCAAGTAATATTAAATGGATCTGATTGTGTACTAGGAATATCTCTTAAAGACTGTCTAAAATTTTTCCAATCATCAGATAAAGTAAGATCGCTACTAGCCATCCAATCTGTACCCTGTAATATTGTATTTCTTTGATTTCTTACCTCTTCCCATTTTTGAGAGGTTAATACAGCTTGTTCTTCTGTTGTAGTGGATTCTACCTTTACATTGTATGCTTTACCATTTTGTACATATGGATCAACTGTAATAAGCTTTTGTGTTGGTGTTGTATAACTTAGTGTTTCTACCAGTTCTACTACATTATTTTCTGTTAAAAAATCTGTTGTAACTCCACTAACAGGAAAACAAGTATTAGGAAATAGTTTGTAAATTGTACCAGTGCTTTTTACAGTAGTACCATCAATGATTGCATAGTTCATATAAATATTCTAGCTACGAAAGGCCGAAACGTGCTTTTTCTGCCTGATAATTTTGGTCTACCTCTGTTGCTGTTAATGCATGATTAAAGTAAATTCTAAAAATTGCAAAATGACTAGCATTGGTCATATATTGCTCAGCGACACTATTAGTAGAAAAACCTGCACTAGGTATAGTGTAATTACAAGCATTTCTAGTTGTTCTGATTAAAGAGTTATTTCTATAAAATTTCATTCCATTACTAGCTGTACTTTCTCTAGATGCTACAAAATGTTCCCAACCAAAATTTAAACTAGCATAAACGTCAGTAGAATCTATATTTATTGTAGGTGCTGGCCCGAAAGATGCACCTGTTGAAAAATTAAGTTCAAAAATATGGCTAGTACTGGAATTACCTTCCATTCCTTGACCTTGCATTTTTGGATTACTACTTGAAGGTGATGTTATTTGCATAGTATGACTTCTTAAAGTAAATGGACTGAAATTAAATTCACTGCTTGCTGCATTGAAAAGACTAAAACCATATGATTTTATATTCATAAAATATTCTATAGTGAATTGACTTGTACCTAATGACAAACCAGTAGACCCAGAATTTTTTTTTAAAAATTGTTGTTCGTTTGATATTTCTACAAAACCACCATTATTACTATTAAAAGTTGGATTACCATAAGTCGCTGTATTTTGATAAGTTGAATTATTACCGTTACCTGTTAAATCTGTAACTGCTGTTGCGCTTGATGATGGGTTATAGCATGATGTGTTTCCAAAGTCATAATATGTTTGTAAACCTGTTGTAACTATATTTGGTGCGCCAGAAACATTACCAGCCGCAGCCCTTAAAAAATGATTTCTCATATTAACCTAAATCTCCAACTCCAGCACCATAGAAAGTAGTACCAATTTTCCAAAACTCAATAACAGTAGGAACAGTTGCACTTAAAGTAGGTTGTGAGCCACCTATCCATGTTGTAGCAGGGAAATTAACAGTATAAGAACCACCACCAGAAATTTGTATTAACATTGACTGTCCATCAGCTAGACCTTCAGTAAAAGTAGTATTGCCTGATATTGTTTTATATTGCATAGTACCGTTTACAGGATCTAATACTGTACCTGTACAGTTATATGCGGTTTCTGTTATTTCTTTTTGAAAAGTAACATTAGCAGTAAAAGTACCACCACTTAAGGGCATTTTTGTTGAATCAGCTATAGTTATAGCCGCGGAACCATCAAAATTAACACCATTAATAGCCCTTGGTGTTGTTAGTGTTGCCGCTGATCCTGTTGTATCTTGATTTAATGTAGCTACTCTATTCGCTGCTAAAGTACCGCTAGAAATATTACTTGCATCAGTAGTATCAGTAGTGGCTGAAGCTGCTAACGCCGTACCGTCTACTGTAATAGCATCAGCTTCTAAAGTACCATCAATATCTGCATCACCTGATATATCTAAACTAGCTGCGGTAACTACATTAACAGTTATAGAAGGTGTACCAGTTAAACCACCTGAAGTACCTGTTGTATTTTGATTTAATGTTGGTACTAATGCTGCATTAATTGAACCTGATGCTAAATTACTTGCATTTAAAGCTGTTAAATTAGCACCACTAATAGCAGGTAAAGTTCCAGTTAGGTTAGCTGCTGGTATGGAAGTTAAGTTTGCTGCTGAAGCTGCTGGTAATGTTGCAGGGAATCGATCATCTGGTACTGTACCAGAATCTAGATTAGAAGCATTTAATGAAGAGCCATCAATACCAGATGCATCTGTTGCCCATACTAAATTAGTTGGTGTTGATGCATCTGCTTTTAGTACTTGATTAGCTGTTGGTGAACCCGCTGGCAATGAAATTGTATAACTAGATGCTGCGCCTTTATCAGTAGCACCTTTTATACCTACATATGCAGAACCATTAGCATCTGCCTCATTAAATCTAATTTCCTTATCATTATCTAAAACTATATTACCTGTCATATCACCGCCAGCTTTAGGTAGGGCTGCATTAGCTGTTGTTTGTGCAGTATCAGCTGCATCTTTAGCAGTTTTTACAGAATTAGGCGTTGCGGCTGTTGTTGTAGATGTGCTACTGGTTGAATCTGTTAATTGTACAGCACCGACTACAGAGGTAGTTCCAGCGGTCATATATGCAGAACCAATTGGAGTACCTTGCCAAACACCTGTAGCTATTGTGCCTAATGATGTTAATGAACTACTAACAACAGAAGAACCTAATGCAGTAGCACTTAATATTTGAGTACCTGCAATTTTTAATACTTTTGATGATAATAAATCTAAATGTTCTGATGATGTCCATGAATCTGTAGCATCTACCCAATTAAAAGTCTTATCAGTTGTACCTTTTAATGTAAGACCACCACCATCCGCTGTTGTATCTGAAGGGCTAGAAACTTTGCCTATCTCTATGTTTTTGTCTTCAACACTAAGGGTAGTTGAATCTATAGTTGTAGTCGTACCATTAACTGTAAAATTACCGCCTACAGTTAAATTACCTGCTAATAATCTATTGCTATCTGGAATTGGAATATAATCAAGTGACTGCCAAGCAGTTGTACCATCACCTATTTTAAATTTTTTTGTGTCTGTTTCATATCCAAATTCACCTGCAAGTAATACAGTATTGTTTAATGTCCAATTACTAGCAGTATCCCTTCTTTGTTTTTGTAAAGCAGTTATTGTTACCGTCATAATTAAGCTGAGTTCCTTGCATCTATTATATTAGTTCTAGCAGGTGTTGAGCTACTTGTTAAGGCATCTAATATATAAGCTCTTGCTGTTGCACTAGAATCCCCACCATCATAAATTACATCTCCTGTATCTATAGGTACTGATATTAATTCAACTTCTACATTCCATTTACTTACAATACCATCAGAAATTGTTGGAGGTGTTGCATATAACCATACAAAATCACTTACAACTGGTACAGGTGGTGAAGTATATCCATTCCATGTACTAGCGTCTAGCAAAAATATTTCAAAAGTACCACTTTGAGTATCATAATGTGTTCTTATAAGGTTTACCTGTGTTTCTGTTAAGTTGTTAAATGTAAGTTGTAAAGTTTGATTTATACGCCTATTACCACGCCTAAAACCTGTTGTAGTGCCTGTTGATGAAGATTGTATAGCACTAGGAAAATCCCCTGGTGTATATAATCTAGCAGAAGGTATTATTGCAGGGAATGTAGCCATTATAAAGGTACGCTAATTAGCTCTATAGATGTACTATACCTGTTTGGTGAAGATAAACTAATTTGAAAACTAGATGCATACCGCCATTTATAATTTGAACTGCTTACAGGTGGTGTAGAATAACCAGCCCAAACTGAGCTTGATAAGTCAAAAGGTTCAATAGACCCATTTTGTGTATTGTAATGAGTTAACAAACTTTGAGCCTGTGTTTCTGTTAAGTATTCGTAAGTTATAGTTAGTCTTTGCTCTACACGTTTATTAGCTAATTTAAATCTGACATTTACGCCACTTAATCCAGTATGTACATTTTGTGGATAATTACCATAAACTAATGCTCTTGTTTCTGGTTCTAACGAAGGGAAAGTAGTCATTGTAAAATACTAAAACTGCCTGTAAGCATTTCATTAGTAATTTCAGATACATTACTATTATTTAATGGAAAATGTGTTGCATCTATATTACTAACTCCATCATTATCATAAGTAATTGAATCAACTTGATAGTAGTTAGTTTCTGTTCTATCATCTCCAACACTATTTTTTCTTTGTAACTCTACTTTTATAATATTTGTTGGTATTAGTGAAGTTGTTATTAGGGGACTGGAAAAACTTATACTATGTGTACTATGTTTTCTCCTAGAAAGCTCAAATTTTGCATATAAAATTGCATGATTTACGTTAACACAAAAATCAGACATATCAAATTGTTCAGTAGGTGCATCATTTGTAGTTGTTGAAAATCTTACTGTTACAGTTTTTTGCTTAGTTATTTCTGATGGTGAACATTCATTATATATACAATTTGCTATGAAGTTTCTTTTTTCTTCAACACTTAAAAATGTTTTTTGAAATGATTCCTGTATAATATTAGCTTCTGTGAAAGTTGCAGTAGGTGTTATTGCAGAAGTATCAAATTGATTACTAGAATTTAATGGCAATATAGGCATAAATTTATATTTACCACCAACAGATAAAAATAATAAAAAATAATATGGTGATATTGTTGTAATATAATCAATTATATTTACTGACTTAGATACAGTACCATTAAAAAACATATTATTATTTGTACAAAATGTAGATAATGATTGTAAATTTGTAACTTCAACAGGTGCAACTATACTTGCAGTATTATTACCATCAATTTTTTTATAAATTGTAAATAAGTACATTGCTAAATCTAAAAACTGATTACTTGCACCCTGCGTATAAGAAGAACCAGAGATTCCAGCACTGTATAAATCAACTTTTACACCTTGATCGTAAAATACATATACTTGTTTTGTCTCTGTAGGATAAGTACCCTCAAAAGGTGATTCAAAAAGCTGACCGCTTATAGATAAAAAAGTAATATCTGCATAACTTGAATTATCTAAATTAGTATAAGTATTTACATTGTCTCTGTTCCCAACAATCCATTCAAGTTGACAACCAGTTAAAGTACCTGTACTAGGTGGATTTGTTGCGACAACTTGAGTATTAAGAGTAACAAAAGTATATTTTCTATAAAAATTAGATTTTCCATTATTTATTGCATTTACTTTATCTAAATCAGCCTGTGTAACAGTACCAGCCGCTACAGTTTCGGCATTATATGGTGATGATAAACCTCCATTAGTAATGGAAATTAAACTGACAACATTACCAACAGGAAAACCGCCTAATGTAGGGTCGCCTAAGCCTTGTGCGCCACTACCTCTTACATTCCATTGTAGATTTTGTGGGTTTCCAGCCCCTCCTGATGTAGTAAAAAAGGGTGTACCTGACTGTACATTGCCTGTTACATCTGCACCTGTTTCAGCATCAAACAATTCAGCAGTCATATTATAAGCAGAATTACTTGTATCACCTACTCCAACTGTGAGTATGTTAAATATAGTATGGACTTTTTTTATATCTGGGAACTTACCGATAGAAAATCCGCTACTCGCTGGCATTACAGGATTTAGAAAGGAATAATTTTCATATCCACAAAATAAGCCAGTGCCTTGTATAGGACAAGTATTAGGATTTGCTGCTAATGTTTCAGCGGAATTATAAATATTAGTTGTTGTAATTGTACTGTCATTTAATAATAAAATTTTTTTTATTCCTGTATATGAAGTTCCTTTTGAAGGCGTACCTACTATTTCACCTTGTGATATTGCAAATAAATAACTCTGTCTAAATTCAAATGTACCTGCCTTTAAAAGGCTAGGTTGTACCCAAACACCACCAATATTATTAACTCTTTTACCAAAAACTATGGGAACTGTCTCACCTGTTGATGCTATTCTTTGTTTTACATCAAGATCTGAATTAGGTTTTTTAAAATTTTGTAGGCTTTCATCTATTATATTAAGATCTTGCCCTATTTTTGCGTTTTTTTGCTGTTGTGCTAGAGATGTTCTTTTTTCCATAATAAGACAGTATAAATTATTTATCCTTTATCTAAAGACATTATATTTATTAACATTTCAGCAGGTGGTATTTCTTTAGAACTTTTTATAGTTTTTATTTTTTTTGTACCTGTCAAAACAGTACCATCTGCTAGTTTATATATTCTTTGATTATTATAAATAAGACCTATTACACCTGATACTTCTGTATCATCTTCTAAAATAGCATTTATTTCTATAGCAAAAATTAAATCATTCATGGTACTATAAATCTTCCTAATAAATCACTACTAATTTTTTTTGTTGGTACTTGTGCTTTTTGCTTAGAAATTGCACTACTTACATTCCAAGTAACAGTAGTTTCATTAATTGTTGCTGATTCTATTGTACCTATGAATCTACATACAAGACTAGCAGAATTACTAAAAATATCTTGACCTATAGATTGTACATATAATGAAGCAATTACAAGACGATCTCCCGTCATTGCAGTTTCAGTTAAATCTACAATATCAGCGGTAGCAGCTATATTAATTTTTAAATCATTTATACCATTAGCCTCTGTTGAGGCATAACCACTAGCATCAAAAGCAAGATATGTAAAATTCATAGTTTGGTCTATTGCTGAATCCGCTGTAAGATTTTGTGCTGACTGATAAAAATTTTGATATGCATTTGTAGGAGATCTTTTACCACTGCTATCTAGAACATTAGATTTATTTGGATAATATTCTAAAAATGTTAATATATCAAAATCAGCCATTTAAATACCTAAAGATCTTCTAGTTTTTAGATCTGATTGTATTAATGTAAGCGTTTGATTTATACCACTTTTTACTGCCGCTGTTAAATCAGATGTAGTTATAAAATTAGTACCGTCTATTTGAGTTACCGCACCTGTTGTAATATTTACGTTTGGACTGCTTATATAACCACCTTCTGCAAATCTAGGTATTGCTGCGCCACCTCTCATACCTGCTAAATAATTTTTACTAAATGCCGCTGCTTTTCTTGCAGGTACAATATACTCACTACCAGCTTCACCAGCATATATTAACTGTGGGCTAGTAACAACCCCACCAGCGGCCATTGGTTTTGCATCAGAACCACCACCAGAACTACCACCAGAACTACCGCCTTGTAGTTTTAATAACTTCAACAATCTTTTTATAGCTCTATTTATAATTCTCATAAATCTTCTTATAGGTTCAGTTGCAGCACTTATAGCATTGTTAACAATTCTTGGAATTGATCTAAAAGCACCACTTATACCATCTACCACATTAGTAAATGCATTTTTAACAAATTCTGAAAAGTTTGTGAATGGCTGCTTTATTGTTTCGCCTATCTTTTGCATCATAGTTACAAACTTATCTTTTAAACCTACTAAAAAATCTCCAACAGCACGAAATGCTTGACCTATTTCATCTCTAAATTTAAAAATTAACGCTCCTAGTCCAATAATTGCTAGTGGTATTGCCGCACCTGCTAATAAAGGTGCAAAACCAGCAATTAACCCACCAACACTTGTTACTAAACCACCTATAGCAGGTACTACAGCCGAAAACATTGCTCCAAGCTTAACAGCGGCTATAGCTTTAATTGAAACAACCATTGCAGCAAATAATGGGACTATTGTTATAACAGCAGGTAAAAGTAGTGCAAGAGCAAGAGAAATAGCCTTTACAGGGCCAGGTAAAGCAGTAAATTTTTCTACTCCAACTGTAACAATATCTATTAATTTTTCTAAAGCAGGTAAAAAAGCAGATGTTAATTGTACTTTTAATACATTAAATTTTTCTCCCATTTGTGCAAAACTATCATTAAATGTTGCCATTCTTTCCGCACTAAGTTGTGTAAATCCTGTACTTAAATTTTGTATTGCATCACTACCTTGATTCATTATTGGTATTAATTTTGCACCCATACCAGTACCAAATATTTCAGCGGCATTTGCAGCGGCTAGTGTTCTATCATCCATATTTTTTATTTTGTCACCAATCTCAAAAAACATTGTATCTAATGATTTTAGCGAGCCATCTGCATTAGTAACACCTAAACCTAATCTATCAAATGCATCTTTAGCAGTACCTATACCATCAGATGCATCTTGCATATTTTTAGCCAGAGTAGGCAAAGCCCGACTTAATGTTTTGAAATCTGTTCCACCTAAATCCGCAGCTTGTCTTAATTTATCTAGTACAGGTACAGCCAAACCTGTTTTCTGACTCATCTTTTCTAGTTGATCGCCTAACTGTAAAGTATCATTCACTAACTTACCTATACCTGCAATACCTAAAGCAGGTGCTAAATTTTTTAATACACCAAAAGCATTACCAGCAGCAGTTTTAAGCTTGTTCATTGCCGCTGATGTATTATTAGTAGTTGTTTTTAAACCGCCTAAACTTTTCTGCAATCCACCTATTTGATTTTGTCCCTGTACCTGTGCCTTAATAGTATATGAGGTTGATAAATCCATTATTTACTTTCTTTGTTTAATGTTTCTACTATTTTAGCCTCTAATACCTGTAAGTCAGCAAGTATTTCTAAAGGTTTTTTTATTTCGTCTTTTTTCAATTCAAATATCCATCTTATCGCATTGTAATCTAAACCATAAATCACACCTTGATCTATTCGCCATTGCGTTTGAATATCTGCAAATAGTGTAATAGCTATCCAGTTTTCTTCTAATACTTCAAACATTTGTTCTTCTTTTTTTTCTTCTATGGGCTGATTGAATAAAACAGCATCATCCTTATCTGTGTTATCGATAATACGATCACCGCACCAAAACAATGCAGCCCCTTCTAGTTTTTTGTTTTTTGTTTTGTAACTTCGTTAAAATATTTTTCTACAAGTATATTAGCGAGACCAGCAATGTCTAATAATTGTTTTTTTGTTGCTTTTGTAAAAGGGACAGGGTTTTCACCATCTGTTATACCGTCCCAACCTACTAAAATTTCATCTGCTATTAAATAATCTGATATTTTAACACCATCATATATACCCTCATCTAATTCTTTTTGTTTTTTTTGTGCCTGTACTCCTATTTCATTTATTCTAGATTGTGGAATAATTTTAAAAATTGCATCAAATGTTTCTTCTTTTTGTGTGCCACCATCAGAAGGCGTATAAAAAACAATAGGATGCGTAAAGGTTGCTTCTTTTTTTAGAATAAACATAAAAAATATATAATCTCTTCTAGGGTAAACCCTTTTCTATAACTATGCAACTAAGTAAAAGATAATGAGAACTCATCTGAACCTGCATCTGTAGGAGTAGCGTAAAAAGGTAAATTCAACATAGTAATTCCATCAGAATCTTCATATGTAGGCTGTCCTAAATCAGTTTGTGGACAAGATACAGTAACAATATTACCAGCACCACCAGAATGTACCCATGTATTTGTGCCTGTAGATGTGCCTGTAGCAGTTGTAAAGAAGTTTTTATCAGATAGTGCAACAGCTTCAATAACCATTGTTCCAGATGGTCTACGGTCTGTTATAAGTGCTTCTTTTGTACCGCCTACTAATTCTCTATATATAACTTCATTAGCAAAATCTAATTCCCATGATTGTAAAGCCGCTGAAAAACCAAATACAGAAAAACTAGATGTATTGCCATTTTTAAATAAAACAGGATCGGGTTGTAATGACTTTGTAACAGTAGGTAAAGCAGTATCAGTAGGAGTGTTAAATATTCCCTGCATTTCAAAGTTTATTCTAGGTATTTCGTTTACCGCACAACTTATAGAAAAAGTACCTCTAGCTCCTGTTACCTTATGTCTTACACCATCATAGTTAACATAAAATGTACAAGAATCTTGAGAGGCTAAAGTAGAAGGTGTATATGTAACAGATGTAGATGAAACTGTTGCTTCTGAAAGCCCACATGACTTGAGAATACTGGAATATTTCGGCGGCGTCCCTGCACTTCCACTACCTACCATATAAACACCAAAACTTAAATTAACTCTTGTATTAGCTAATAAAACAGGATAATTACCAGCATAAGGTCTAATAGTTTCCTGTTCTACTTCGTCACTTGCTACTGGTTCAATTTCTAAATCAACAACTTCTACATAGTTAGCTGAACCTGTAGCAGTAGGATCAGTATTGTAACTGCTTTCTATCTTTGCTAATAAAGATCTTTTTCTATGAAGTTTTGGCATTTACCTAATAAACACTATAAACATATCATAAACCTTTATAAGAAGAATGTAACTATCATGTACTTAAATCGTCTACATTTGTTCTATATCTAATGTCATATTCGCAGCCAATTATACCGCCTGATTGATCCGCATCTATAAATTCAAATGAAGTATCAGCAGGTTGTATATCAATAGCATTACCATTAAGTGTTAAATCTGCCATTAATCTACTATGCATATTTTCTACAGTAGGATCCGCTGTTTGATGTGGTGTACCACTTCTTACAACTACGCTAAGTCTTACAGTTAATGTATGGTCTAAAGTTGGTAGTGAGGTTGTTTGTTCTACTACATCATTTTGCGGTTCAATAATAATACTAGGAGTTTCTGCCCTTGTTAATGCTGTTGTACGACTTCTAAAAATACGATCAGAAACACCTGTAGTACCTGCAAGTACTGTTGCAATTCTTGCTAATATTGTTTCTCTTTTAGTAGTCATTAAGTTTTCTGTAGACTAATACGGCAAAATACACCATCATTTTCTTTTCTAAGATCTCTTACTGTATATGCAACACTATCAACAGTAATACTATCCCCAGAAACTAAAGTACCGAAATCAGATGTTTTTGTAATCAATTCATATTCAGTACTAATAATCATATCCCCTGCCAATATTTGATCTGGTTGTTCTAATATGCCATTTGCTGTAGTACCACCTGATGTACAACTAACACCAAAATCATTAAGGTATGCAGATTGTGTTGTACTGTCCTCAACAAATGCCATTTATTTTTTAGTTGTTGTTTTTTTTACTTTTGGTTTTGGTGTATAGACTTCTGCCCTACCCATTGAGATTAATAATTCTGCGTCTGATTCTGACACATCATAAGTTTGACCTGCTTCTAGGCTGTTGCCACTAGCGCATACGTTTTTTAAACATTTAACTTTCATAAAAAAAAGGGGTTGTTACACCCCTTATATTAAACCACTTATGTAGTTACGTCTAAGATTGCAGCAAATGACTGTGCGTGTCTAACAGCAACATCAAATGCAACTACACCTTTAACAGATGTTAAGTTCTTGGCAAAGTCGTCTGAATCTTCACCAACAGTAATTTCAATACCGGAGCCAAAGAGTCCCAAAATTGCCTGGCTAAAGTCACCCATAACAACAGCAGAACACTCACCACTAGTACTACCTTTCGTAAGGTTGCTAGGTACTTGGTTTGTCATTGCTAAAGGATAGCCGTTAACTGCTAATGGTGTACCGCCTCTACCAATCGCTGTAAGATCAGTATTAACTAAGAAAGCACCATCAGTAGCACTAGATCCACCTGCTCTTAGTTTCTTCAATGCACCAATCACTTTAGCGTTTGTTACATAAGAAATAGAATCAGCGTTAACACCTGCATTATCTTCCATAATTGCAGTTTCTAGATCAACTAATGCTTCTACTGTAATTGCAGCACCGTTTGTACCCATTGCAACAGAACCGATACCACTGGTTTGCATGATACCTGTAGGCTGACCAGATGAACCAGTACCATTAAGAATACCTAAGTCAATACCAACATTAATACCAGCCTGTAAGTCCGATCTTACTAGCTCTTCGATACCTGGTGTTGCTTGAATAAGCATATTTCTAGAATACTTAGACAATGTACCAAGTGTTTTAGGTGTCATTGTGACCTGATCGAATGTTGATTCAGCTTGTGATAATGCACCTGTTTCAGAACTTAAGTATCCTGTTGAAGCAACACCTGATCTTCTAGGGATAGCAACATCACCAATTAAACCTGATAATGTTTGTACACCTAAACCAACCATAACAGTGCTGTTTCTAAGTGCTTCAATAAAGTCATCAGCCATTAGATCTGTAGCAACAATGTTACCGCCAGTAGTAGCACCTGATGTTACATAAGTAGCTCTTTTTGCTAATGCTCCAAAAGGTACAAATAATGATCTTCCGCTATTTGATCTTTGAGAATCTTTAGCAATCTGTTGTGAAATCTCTCTAGCAAAACCACTTCCAGAATTAGACCAATCTCCTGTTAGAAGACCTTTTAAACCAGATGTAATCTTGTAGTCTCTTACATATCTCTCTCTTTCTTTTGGAGATAGTTGCTCTTCAATAGGCTTTGCTGTCTCAACAGGCTTTGCATCTATTCTTTCTAAGATAGCTGCTCTGCATGAATCTACAGATGAACCATTGTTGATTAACTGTTCTGCTAGGTCATCAAAACCACGCTTAGAACACATTGCGTTGATCTCTCTAATTCTTGTACGCTCTGCGGAAGCTGCTTTTTTAGTAGCTTCACTACGCACAACTTCTAGATCAAGTTGCTCTTTTTCCATAGTTGATAGTTTTTTAGAATTGGGCTGTTGTGCGTCAGTAGACGCTGCGTATACACGCTTACTGTCTACTATATCTTGTTTTTCTACACTAGGCATAGTGTTTTCATCAATTAATCCTCTTGAAATACCTACATCTGGTGCAGCCGGCGATGCAACAACCGATACCTCATGTGGCTCCCAGCGTGTCGCAAGAAATGCGTTAGATCCATTTATTTCTCGTTCTTCCATCTCTAAAATGCGATAACCAACACTAATTGCGCTTAAAATGCCGTCATCTATATCTCTTTTTACTTCTTGTGCCTTTGCATTTCTGCTTAATTCAACAACTGCCCTACCTTTTTTCTTTTCCTTATCAAGATATGCATTTCTAACAATACCTATAACAGAATCCATATTGTGATTCCATAATACAGGTGCTACGCCTCCATTCAGCCTTCCAAAATCTATAGCACCCTCGTCATGGCTTAGTATTTCAGTACCAAATGATCTCTCTACAGGGTATGTACTGCTAAAACTAAATTCATATGTGTTTTCTTCTTTTGCAGAAAAAGATGTTTCACCACTACGTTTTAATACTTTTGTAACACTTCTTAATGAATCTATCTTAGTTAGTGTGCTGAATTTATGACCTACCTTTACATCTGTTGCCTCATACTCTCCGTCATTTTCTCTATAAACAGTGATTAATGCAGCAGGGTCATCTTCTGTACCAGTAATTTCAAATTCAGAATCAGGTACATTTATAGTTCCGTCACGTTCAATAGAATCTATAACACCTCTAGCAGTACCGCCACTTGCACCCCATCTAACAGAATCACCTACTGATAACTCATCTGGTTCTGCACGTTTAGCTTTTGAGCGTTTTGTTTTAGCCATAGAATCATTGTTTCTTAATTCTTTTATTCTAGCTGATTTTGAGTCAGAAAAACTTTTACCCGCATCACCGCCCCAGGCAGCCCACGCTACTCTGCCATTACTAGGGTATCCATCTTCATCAGGTCTAAATCCTTCTGCCTCTTTGTCTACAGAATGTCTAGCAAACCATGCTGACATAGCAATTACAACATCAGGTGATAATTCATTACCGCTTAATATTTGTGTTGCCCTTCTTGCTGCAACTTCTGTGCCACCACCTTCACCTTCTGATTTCCAATCTCTATACCTTTGTGCTTCTTCTCTCATACCTGCTGTAGGCATAAGATCTATTTCTGTACCATTAATAACTGCCATCTGAACCATCCGCTACATTTTCTGCATCCTCACCTGTGGGTGGTTCTGTATCACCAAAAGGATCAATAGTACCTACTGGTTTATATTGTGAGCCACCTGATTTATTAGTAGCTGATGGATCACTATCAGTAATAATATTTAACTCATCTAGTTTTGCTAGTTCTGTTTGTCTTGCAATTAATAATTCTTCAATGTCTCCACCACTTTCTGAAACTACATCTGTTAAAGTTTTAAAACCGCACCGAACGGCCTCCTTTTGTGCAGCTATTTCTTTCTGTGGGTCAACATAACTATATCCTCTACATACCCATCTAACCTTTTCATATACTTCTGGTGTTGTTGAATAGGTAGGCAATGTAAGAGTTCCACTTAATACAGCCATCTCCAACCAGTATTCATATATAGGTTGATAGAACACTTCTTTTAACATCTTCTGAATAGTACGCCAGTGATCTCTATCCTGTAACATTGCTAATCTGCTACTACTGTAATTAGATTGCGAGTAGTCAGAACTAATTGCTTCAAAACTGCAGCCTAAACCGCTTGCCATGCTTCTCAACATTGACCTTACAAATGGTTCAAACTCTCCATTAGCTTTATCTAAATCAGGTACAGATATACTTTCACCTGGTGCTAAGTATTTAAAAGTACCAGGTTCAAAACCGCTTACACGTTCATAATCAAATACCTCACCACCTGCATCAAGTTCACCTTCTGGACTTGTAATAAATCCCATTAATGCACTACTTGCTCTTTGACCTACAACAGTTGCTTCTATATATCCGTCTAACTGATGTAGATGATTTATTGCACTTGCTAAGAATGGTACGCCCCTATGCTGGCCTGGTCTTAGTGGCATAAATAAATGTATTACATCTTTAGCAGGTACAATAATATGCCTTCTTTCTTCAGGTACTGTTGCAAAGTTTGTATCGCCAGGGTGTTTCTTTAAAAAAGCGTAACTAACAGCCCTACCTTCTGGACTAAGTTCAATACCTAACCTCCATACGTTTTTATTATTCTTTTTTGCACCTTTATAATCATCATCTAACTGTTCAGCTTCTAATACTTCTAGTGAAAAAGGTATCTTGCTTCTGCCGTATGCTTTTCTATGAATAATAATAAAACATTCACCGCTTTCTATCATTGACCTAACTGCAAGTCTTTCTAATTCAGAAAAACAGAGAACACCACGTATATCACAACTATCTTTCCTACCCCATTTACTCCACTCACCTTCAAT
>VTLG01009570.1_pt1 | contig 26814 bp, 42 predicted proteins | sample 4694571 | NCBI WGS metagenome assembly VTLG01 (sample SAMN12604809, study PRJNA352737) | marine metagenome | biome: ENVO:00000447; feature: ENVO:00000209|ENVO:00000569|ENVO:01000036; material: ENVO:00002151; isolation source: viral sequences binned using virsorter ...
TAAGCACATATGTTTCCGAAGCTATCAAGGAACGTAGTGCATTTTTAAAATCTGGTGCTGTTGTAAGAAACTCACTTCTTGACGCAACAGAAGGTGGAACAAGAATACAAGTTCCAGAATTTAACCCAATCACACCAACTGAAGAAATTTTAGATGGTACTGCAACGTGGGGTACAAGTAACAATGGTTATTTGACACCACAAAAGATTGGTACAGACACACAGATCGCAACTATCTGTCATAGAGGTTTTGCGTATGCTGTTGATGATGTAGCTGTATTAGCTGCTGGTGAAGATCCAATGGGTCATATCAGAAACCAGATTGCAGATGCTATCAACAAGTTAAATTCTGCAAGACTATTCAGTTTGTTAGATGGTTTGTTTGGATCTACTTTCGGACCATTAGGTGCAAACTGTTTAGATTTAACTGTAGGTTCTGCTTCTGGTGCTGGTACTGATAACTTCTTAACAGCTTCTACTGTTGCAAGGGGAAGATCACTTCTTGGAACAAGAGGAGATGAATTAGACACTTTAGTTGTTCATCCATCTGTTGCTTACTACCTATATCAGGTTGGTATGCTTACATTCTCAACATCTGCCCTTACAACTGGTGGTGCAGTAACTTGGGGTGGCGGCGGTGTCGGTGTTAATGAAACAAGCATCGGTCAGTTTGCTGGTATGAATGTTGTTATTGACTCTCAAGTTAATACAGTTCATCCTGGTACAACAGGTCATCAGAAAGAATTCCGTTGCTACTTAATTAAGTCAGGAACAATTCTTGAAGGTGAGCAATCTCCACTAAGCATTGAATCAGATAGAAACATCTTATCTAAGCAAGATGTTATGTCTGTTGATTACCATAGTGCTTATCACGTTATGGGAACTAAATGGACATCTGCTACTGACAACCCAACTAATGCTCTATTGGCTAACGATAACAACTGGGCAATCACATACGATGCTGACTTAATTCCTATAGTCGAGCTTATCGTCAATTCACCACTTGATACAGGTACTAATCCTTAGTACCATTTAATTAGTGGTCATCAAACCTCATCAATTATTGGTGGGGTTTTTTCTTTACGCTACAATAAAATTAAATTACTTTATCAATCGTGGCAGCTACCATAAATGCAACTGTAAAAGGAGAAAATGCTAATAGCTATGTCACATTGACAGAAGCTAATAGTTATTTTGAAACAGTTCCAGACTCTTCAACTTGGACAAACAAAACAGACGATCAAAAAAATAGAGCATTAATATCAGCAACTAGATGGATTGATAGCTTTGTATTTTATGGAGATAGATGTGATGATGGACAAGCACTAAAGTTTCCAAGAAATAATTATCAGGTAGATGGTGTTGAATTGTCTTGTTCTACTATTCCTTTAAATATTAAATATGCACAATATGAATTGGCTAGAGCTTTAGCAAATGATACAGGTGCAATTACTGGTACAACTGGTAAAGATGGTAATTTTTCTGAAGTTAAGTTAGGAGATTTACAAGTTAAATACAATACTGAAAGTCAGGGTACTGGTTCTGTAAATAATATTATGGATGTATATCCTTGGTTACAAAGTTATCTTGGAGCTTATATGTTAGGTGGAGCAGGTGCTTTTCAAATGAGGGTAGTTAGAGGATAATGGCAGGTCAATTAGATAGTTTATTTAGAAGTGTTGCAAAAAGTGTTGTTGCAACTTTAGGTGATTCTTTAGATCACACAATTACTTATACAAAAAAAGGAGTATCAAGTTATAACGTTGAGACAGGAGAAGATATTACTGTTAATACAACTTATTCAGATATAAAAGTACCGATATCTTTTATTCGTTCAGAAGAAGAAGGTGCACAAGAAATGAGAGAGGCTAAGTTATATATTACTCCAGATTTGATAGGAGATAATCAACCATCTTTAGAAGATGAGATTATTTTAAATTTTGCTGGATCTGATAGAGTTGTACAAATAGTGGATATAGATACAAAGAAAGGTGGTCAAAGTTATTTATTTATTATTATTGTAAGATTCTAATGACTATAAGAGATGTAAGAAAATTACCTAAAGATTTAGATATGAAGATATCTAAAGATTTTAATGCTCTTATAAGAAAAGTTCATACGCAATTATCTACAAAAAAAAGAAGTCCTGTTTATACAGGTTTCTTTGCATCTAGTTGGGTGGCTCAAGGTACTCCTGTAAAGGCAACTGATAAAGTAGAAAATTTTAAACCTTGGTCGGGAATTAAAAAACAGGCAATGACAGCATTTCTTGCTGGTACAGGTGGTAATAAACCTCTGAATCCTGTTATTCAACCTAGATTTCCTGTAAAAAGAGCATTTAATTATAAAAGACCAGTATTTATTGGTAATAAAGCTGAATATGCTGTATATGCTCTTGAAGGAGGTAAAACTCAATTATTTATTCAAGGTTCTTTAGGTAAAATGATAAAAGAAACCATGTCAGATAAAGGAAGATTATTTGTTGGTGGTAGCACCTCTGGAGGATTTGGTAGTTCTCAAGCTGGTGTAAAGTATACGGAGTTTTCTAAATGACTTTAGTAAATACTAGAGCAGCTTTTGAAAAAGCAGTAACTGATTCAGTATTAGATGTAGATCCAACTATTGAAATGGTGTATGACAATGTACATTACACAACACCTGGAAAGACAAAAAAATATATTTTAATGAGTATTGATTTCACACAATCAACCTTACAGAACCAAGGAGCAAGTTCAGATTATTATGCTGGTGTAATTCAATGTAATGTATATGTTCCTAAATCAAAAGGCACATCAGTTTTATCTAAAATATCTGAAGCGGTTATTGATGGTCTTACTTCTGTTAATGCTTCTGGATATACAGATACATTTAGTTGTAAACCAAGGGTTTTAGACATAAATGGTCCTACTCCTCTTGAAATTGAAGATAGAAGTCATTTTATTGGTGTAATATCTTGCCAATTCTCGGCAAATGCCTAGTATACTAATATAATATTTAATTAACTTTATATGGAAGCTATTGAACTTCTCAAGAATAAGTTTGGTGTTCAGCAGAAATACCTTTATGAATTAAAAGATGGAGATGAAACTATTTTAGAAATTTATTGGCATCCTTTGACTCTTGCTGAAAGAGAATCAATTATTGGTCAATCAAGAAATGGTTTGGATTCTAGTAATGATGAATTTGCTTTGAACCTGCTTATACAAAAAGCACTTGATAAGGATGGTAAAAGATTATTTCAAGATGGTCATAAAGCTTCTTTAAGGAGAGAAGTTAACGCATCTACTTTACAAGACATTCAACTTGCAATGTTAAATTCTGGTAGTGAATATAAATTGGAGGAAGCGAAGGCAGATTTAAAAAGCTAAAAATGATTGGTTTTTTCTGTTCTTTTTAGCTACAGAATTGAAAATGACTATTGGAGAATTGACAGATAAATTGACGCAGGAAGAGTTCGTTAATTGGATAGCTTACTATGAGTTAAAAAGAGATTACGAAGAAAAAGCAATACAAAATGCAAAGGATAAATCACGAGCAAGAAAACCATAAAAGCGGTACACTAAAATAAAGTTTTGTATTTGCTTTGGCTAATTACGGTGTAAATATAAATTTTAAGGTTATTGGTCAATCCAAGTTAGATAGGGCATTAAAAAAAACAGAGCAGTTAGATAAAAAAGTTGATCTTCTTAATAAAAGAGGTATTAAAGGAATTTCAAGTGCTGTAAAAATTCTTGAAAAAGAATTAACTATTAAAAATAACATTTTAAAAGCAGATAAAGCAATTTTAAAAGTAAGACAAGAACAAGTAAAAACAAATAAAGCAAACGCTGCTACACAACCTATTCCAAGGACGGGTGGAGGTGGTGGAAGAGGTGCAATTGGTGGTCCTGGTCTTAACAGTGCAATAATTAGTGGTGTATTTCCTTTGTTATTTGGACAAGGGCCATTTGCTGCTCTTGGTGGTGCTACTGGTGGATTTCTAGGGGGAAGATTTGGTGGTCAGATGGGTGGTTTTGCTGGAGGTTTAGCTGGAACTGCTATCGCTACAGGGATTCAAAGTGGAATTACTGCTATCGGTGAATTAGGTCAGGCTATGAACACATTGAATCCTGACATAACAAAATTAACTGAAAAGATGGGGATATTAGGAACAATAGAACAAAAACGTTTACAGATTATTGAACAAACTCAAGGTAAACAGGCTGCTTTAAATGAAGCTTTAGAAATGATGGGAGATAAAATAGGTGATCAAAATGTACAAGAATTAAAACAATTTGGTGAAACTTTTCAAGAGTTAACAAATAGCACTGTTTTATTTTTTACAAAAGTACAAGCACAAGTTGCTAAGTTATTGAATTTGACAATAGGTGATAGAGAGGAGAGGTCTGTTCAACAAAGAACAACTCAATTTTTACAACAAAATCCTAATGCACCTGCTTTTAGAGATATTAATCAACAAATTGCTGATCTTGAAACTCAAAAAAGTGGTGCAGGTAAACAAGGTGTAAAAGATCTTACTGATCAAATAAATGCTTTAGAAAGACAAAAAAGAGAAATTGCTGAAAGTATAATTCTAGAGAAAGATAAAGATAAAATACGAGCAAATACAAATAAATTAATTACTGCAGGTTTAGGAGACTTACAAAAAGAAAATGAATTAAATAGAGCTATTATTGCAGGTAAAGAAGAAGAGTTTTTATTAAATCAAGCTATTGAGGAAAAAATTAAAAGTATGGGTTTAAACATGGAAGATTTAAATTCAACACAATTAGAAAGAATAAAACATGACGTTACTATTAATCAGAATTTATCAAAACAAGCTGAACTTGCAAAAAAAGTAAATGATTCTTTTGATAAACTAAAAGATACGATTGCGGTAGATATAGGAAACGGAATAAAAGGTTTAATTAAAGGAACACAAAGTTTAAATGATGTTTTAACAGGTGTTCTTGATAGAATGGCTAATGCTTTCTTAAACATGGCTATTTTTGGTAATTTTGGAGGTGGATCTGTAACTGGTGGATTATTAGGAATGCTTGGATTCGCAAACGGAGGTAAACCACCAGTAGGTAGACCTTCAATGGTAGGAGAAAAAGGACCAGAACTTTTTGTTCCTAATAGTGCAGGTACTATAATTCCAAACCATCAATTAGGTGGTATGGGTGGCTCAACAAATATTGTGGTAAATGTAGACGCTTCTGGATCTAATATCGAAGGAGATGAACAACAAGGAAGAGAACTTGGCCGTCTTATCTCAGTTGCAGTACAATCTGAAATATTACAACAAAAAAGACCAGGAGGTATGCTTGCATAATGGCTACGTTTCCTTCAATAAAACCCACTTATGGACAGCAAAAAAGATCTAGACCAGTAACTCGTACTATACGTTTTGCTGATGGTTATGAACATAGACTTTTATTTGGTTTGGCACAACATCAAAATCCAAAAGAATTTACTTTTACTTTTGAAGTTTCAGAAACAGACGCGGATACTATAGAAACCTTTTTAGATGATCGTGCAAATGACTCAGATAGTTTTACTTTTACACCTCCAGGTGAAAGCTCATCTTCTGAATTTGTTTGCGAGTCATGGAGCAAGTCGATACCATATAACAATAGAGCTACTATTCAAGCTACTTTTAGACAAGTATTTGAACCAGCATCATAATGTCAGTAAATTCAAAAATATTTAGTGATTTACAATCAATAAATCCATCAGCAATTATTGAACTTTTTACGCTCCAGTTATCTACAGCTTTTCACGGCTCTAATACTCTTTATAGGTTTCATGCTGGTAGTAATCTTAATACAAATAATAAAATAGTTTGGGATGGCAATACTTATCTTAGATTTCCTATAGAAGCATCAGGTTTTGCATTTCAAAAAGGACAGATCCCTAGACCTAAAATAGTAATTAGTAATGGAGGAAAAGAGGGAAGTTCACTTGCTAATTTAAGTATTTCTGCAATACTTTTAACAGTTAATGAAACAACACCTGGAAATGATTTAACAGGAGCTACAGTAACAAGAATAAGAACATTAGCTAAATTTATTGATGCTGTTAATTTTCCTGGGAATACAAATCCTTTTGGAACTCCAGATGCAAATGCAGAATTTCCTAGAGAAGTTTATTTAATTGATCGTAAGTCAGCAGAAAATAGAGAAGTTGTAGAATTTGAACTTGCTGCACCAACTGATCTTGCTGGAGTTAGGATACCAGGAAGACAGTGTACTAGATCCATATTCCCTTCTATTGGTACGTTTGCATAATGACTTGGAAATATAAAGCACTCCTTCATGCAAAAAGAGAAGATCCTAAAGAATCTTGTGGACTTTTGTTAAATATAAAAGGTAAAGAAAGATACTATCCTTGTAATAATCTTGCGGTAACAAGTCATCAATGTTTTATTATCGACCCAGAAGATTATGTAAAAGCAGATAACACAGGTGAAATTATTGGTGTAGTTCATAGTCATCCAATTACTCCACCAACACCTAGTCAAGCAGACAAAGTTAGCTGTGAAGATAGTAATTTACCTTGGTATATTGTTAATCCAAAAACAGAACAATGGGCTTATTTAGAGCCATGTGGATATGAACCACCTTTACTAGGTCGTCAATGGGTATGGGGTGTTACAGATTGCTGGAGTTTAGTTAGAGATTGGTATAAACAAGAAAAAAATATTGAACTTAAGGATTGGGCTAGACCTATAACACCTCAAGAATTTTTACATAATCCATTGTTTGAAAGTTGCGCATGGCGAACAGGTTTTAGAGAACTTAGACCAGATGAAAGATTAGAAAATGGAGATGTTTTACTAATGAGTATTTTGCATCCAACTTTAAATCATGTAGCGATATTTTTTGATGGGGATGTTATACATCATTTAACCGATAGACTATCTTGTATAGAGCCTTACTCTGAATGGTTGTTAAAATGTACAGGAAAGAGGTATCGCTATGTTGCGTAAAGTAAAGTTATACGGCAAGTTAGCAGAATTTGTCGGACATAAAGAGCTAAAAGCTCATGTTAATAGTGTAGGTCAGGCAGTAAGTTTTCTTATAAATAATTTTCCAGGGTTAGAAGCTCATATGGGGCCAAAATATTATCAAGTAAAAGTTGGTGATTATGAAATTGGCAAGGAAGAAGTAAATTATCCTGTTGGACAAGAAGATATACATTTTATTCCTGTAATATGCGGTGCTGGTGGAGATAGTAAATTTTTCTTAGGTTTAGCATTAGTCGGAATTGCTATAGTAACGGGAGGTGTAGGTTTAAGTTTTGGTTTAAGTGGTTTCTCAGGTGGTCTAGGAATATCTGCTGCTATTGGAAATTTGGGTTTAGGTTTAACGCTTATGGGTGTTAGTGAAATGCTTTTTCCAATACCGAAACCGCAAAAGTTTGAATCAGAACAAGATCCTAGGTTATCTTTTAGTTTTAGTGGCATACAAAATACATCTAGGGCTGGTACTTCTATACCTATTATTTATGGAGAGATGATGTGTGGATCTGTAGTAATTTCTGTGGCTGTTGACACTCATGAGGTGGCTGTATGATTGATGATCCAAAACTTATTAGAGGTGCTGGTGGACCTGATGAGGAAGAACCAGAACCCCCGTTTCGAGCCCCGATTAGTCTTGCTAGTAGGCAATTTGTTACGCTTCAAGATTTATTAGGTGAAGGAGAAATTGAAGGATTTGCTAGTGCATCAAAAGCAGGACTTACAAAAGGAACAGGTGCATATGATAACGCAAGTCTGAAAGATGTATTTTTAGATAATACTCCTATTCTTGCTGAAACTGCTGATAACGAAACCCCTGCTACTGGAGATTTTAATTTTCAAAATGTAACCTTTAGATCTAAGTTTGGTACGTCAAACCAGACAAAAATGAATGGCATGCCAGATGAGACTAGAACTCCTACACAAGTTGGAGTTACAGTTACAAATGCTGATGGAACTGATAGTGGAGGTATAACTGGTGCGGTAACAAGACCAGTAAGTAATACAGGAGTTGACGCTGTAATTGTTACTTTAACTTGGCAATCTATACAGGATTTTGACGATGATGGAGATATTAAAGGTAGTCAAGCCGAGTATAAAATTCAGATTGAACATGATAGTGGTGGTTTTGTAGATAAAGTTGGAGGCACAGCAGGTACGGCAACAGTTTCTGGTAGAACTGCTCAACCTTATCAAAGAGATCACAGAATAGATCTTACACCTGGCTATAGCTCAGCAAATATAAGAGTTATTCGTGTTTCGATAGATAGTCCCGTTGTTGAAGAAACAAATGCTTTTCAATTTACAAGTTTTCAAGAGGTTATTGATAGTACCTCTACTTATGCAGATAGCGCTTATGTTGGGATTCGTGTAGATAGCAGACAATTTAATCGTGTTCCAAAAAGAATGTACCGTATTAGAGGTATTAAGGTAAGAATACCTGGAGCTGGTTCTAATATAATTACTGCTACTTATACGCAATCAAATGCCGATGGAACGGGAGCAGGAACAGTTGTAACTGTCAATAATAATAATCATGGTTTATCTGTTGGAGATAAAATATCTTTTGATGCAACATCGGGTGCTGGTACTGATGGAACTTACACAATACAAACAGTTCCAAATGTTAACAGTTTTACATTTACTTCAGCGACATCACAAAGCATTGGAAGCTCAAACTGCACTTTTACTGCTATTCCATATGTAGATTTACAAACAGGCAGAATAATTTATCCATCTGGCTATATTTTTAATGGAACTATGCAAGCAGCTACATGGACTTCATGTCCTTCGATGGTACTACTTGATCTTTTAGTTAATAAAAGGTATGGCCTAGGGACACATATCGCACCAGATCAATCTACAGATACGCTTTTATTTTCAAATTTAGATTTATTTAGTTTTGTTGCTGCAAGCAAATATGCAAATGAAGAAGTAGATGACGGTACAGGAGCAGGTACAAAAGAAGCAAGATTTAGTTGTAATGTGAATATACAAAGTCCTAAAGATGCGTTTGAAATAATAAACGAATTAGCTGGAGTTATGAGATGTATGCCTATATGGTCTGCTGGTTCTATTAACATATCCCAAGATAAACCAAGCACTGCAAGTTATTTATTTAGTTTGGCAAATGTAGGAGAAGCTGGATTTAATTATTCGGGTAGTAGTTTAAAAACTAGAAATACAGTTATAAACGTAAGTTATTACAATATGGATTCTAGACAAGTAGATACTGAGACTGTAGAAGACGCAACTGCTATTGCTAAATTTGGAACAATCGTTAAAAACGTAAAAGCATTTGCTTGTACTTCTCGTAATCAAGCTGCAAGATTGGGTCGTGCAATACTTTTTGCTGAACAAAATGAAAGTGAAACTGTTACTTTTACAACCTCAATAGATTCGGGAGTTGTTGTTAGACCTGGTTCTATTATTGAAATAAACGATCCAGTAAGAGCAGGAGCAAGAAGAGGTGGTCGTGTTGTAGCTGCAACAACAACAACGATTACTATTGATGCTCAAGCACAAACAACTCTACCTGCTTTGAATGACAATCCTACAATTAGCGTTTTGTTATCGGATGGAACAGTAGAAGTTGGAACCATATCAGATATAAATGGAGCAGTAATTACTGTTAACAGTGTTAATAAACTAAATGATCAAGGTACTGTAGTTACACAATCTGCTTTTTCTTCTGCTCCAAACACAAATTCACCTTATTTAATATCTAGCACCTCTTTGCAAACACAGTTATTTAGGGTTATTCAAATACAAGAACAAGACGATATAAATTATGCAATAACAGGATTAACTTATGTTGAAGGAAAATATAATTTTATTGAAAATAATGTTGCATTACCTGTTAGAAACATATCAATACTAAATCAAATAGCACCAGCCCCAAGTGCTTTGACAGTAACAGAGCGAACAGTTGTTATTAATAACATTGCTAGAAGTAAATTAATTGTTGATTGGGCTCCTGTAGCTGGTGTGAATCAATATCAAGTTAGCTACAAATTAGATGATGGTAATTTTGTATCCACTGTTGTTTTTAGTAGTGACTTTGAATTATTAGATACTTCTAAAGGAACTTATACAATACAAGTTTTATCATTTAATGCAGCATTACAACTTTCTAAGACTGCGACTGAAACAACATTTGTTGCACAAGGTAAAACTGCATTACCCGAAGATGTTTCTGGTTTAACTGTTGAACCTATCAATGAACAGTTTGTAAGATTAAGGTTTACACAGGCAACTGCTATAGATGTTCTTCACGGAGGTCGGGTTTATATACGACATACAAATCAAACTGGAGGATCTGCTACATTTCAATCTGCACAAGATGTTATTGAGGCTGTAGCTGGTAATACAACAGAAGTTATAGCTCCTGCCCTTGCAGGAACTTACCTTCTTAAATTTCAAGATGATGGAGGTAGATTCAGTGCAAATGCAACAAGTGTAGCTTTATCTATTGTTGATATTTTAGATTCTATTACTGTAAAAACTGACAGAGAAGATACTGATGGAACACCATATAACGGAACAAAATCTAATCTTACTTTTGACTCCACTCTTGGGGGTTTGAAACTTACAGATCCAACAGCAAATGCTACTGGTACTTATGATTTTGTAGATACTCTTGATCTTGGTGGTACATTCTCACTTACTTTAAAAAGACATTTTCAAGGCGTTGGTTTTTATACAGGAGATCAATTTGATAACAGAACCGATAATATAGACACTTGGACAGATTTTGATGGAACTGTGGCGAATGATGCAAATGCAAAAATAGCTGTACGAACCACGACAGATGATCCTTCTAGTTCTCCTACATATTCATCTTTCAACGACTTTGCTAACGGAGCATTTAAAGGTAGAGGTTTTCAGTTTAGGATTACTTTATCAACATCAGATACAGCACAGAATATGAATTTACAACAAGCAGGATACACAGCAAGTATGCCATCAAGAACAGAACAATCATCTGTTATAGCATCTGGAGCAGGAGCCAAAGCCGTTACATTTACAGCACCCTTTTTTGTTGGAACGTCTGGATTAGGCAATGCAAATAGTTTTTTACCTTCTGTTAATATTTCTCCTCAAAATATGGCTACAGGTGATTTCTTCGAGCTTTCAAGTATATCTGGAACAGGCTTTACAGTCCACTTTAAGAACTCAAGTAATGCTAGTATTGATAGGAACTTTACCTATAGTGCTGTTGGATTTGGTAAAGGAGGTTAACATAGAGAAAAATAGTTATTAACTATGGCTGACGTTACAAATTACACAATCGAAAATGCCTCAGGAGCAAGCGTAAGAACAGATTTAAATAATGTTTTTAGTGCAATTCAATCTAATAATTCTAAATCTACCGATTTAGCAGACAGTCAATGTGTTGCTGGAATGTGGTTTTTTAATTCTAGTACGGCTGGAAATGCTGATGATAAAACTATAAAAATAAGAAATTCAAGCAATGGTGGTTTTACTATTGTTGGAAAAGTAGATGAAGCTAATCTTGGGTTGTTAACAAAATCAGGCGGTACAATGACAGGTCCGCTTTTAATAGATGATTCAAGTAGTGCTGCCACTCCTGCCTTAAGTTTTGATACGGATACAGATTTAGGATTATTTAGAAAATCTGCAAACGTAATGGGGTTTTCTTCTGGTGGAACAGAAAGATTAATTATGGATGCTAACGGAATAACATTACAAGCACAAAATGATTTGCGTTTTGCTGATAGTGATAGCAGTCATTATGTAGGTTTTCAAGCACCTGCGACTATATCTTCTAACCAAATATGGACTTTACCAGCTACCGATGCTGCTGTATCTGGTTATGCTCTTGTCTCTGATGGTTCTGGAGTATTAAGTTGGGCTGCTGCGGGAGTTGGAGCAGTTGGTGGTGGATCAGATGAAATTTTCTGGGAAAATGACCAAACTGTTACACAAGATTACACAATCACAAATGGTAAAAACGCTGGCAGCTTTGGGCCTATTACTGTACAATCAGGGGTAACAGTCACAGTCGGTAGTGGCGAAACTTGGTCAGTTGTTTAAATTATGAGTACTTTAAAAGTTGGTACGATTCAAAATGTAAGTGGAGCTAGTGCCTCGACACCAGAAGAAATATCTAATGGTAGGGCAAAAGCATGGGCAACCTTTACAGCAGTTAGTGGTTGTACACTTGTAGATGACTTTAATTGTTCTTCAATGACAGATCACGGTACAGGATTATTTCAAGTAAATTTTTCTAATAGTTTAAATAATGCTAACTATTGCTTAGTAGGTGCATCTACAAGTTATGACAGTGACACAACCGCAGCAACTATAGCTGTAGATGCAAGAAGTACTGGAGGTCAGACAATAACATTAAAAACTACTTCAGCTTGCAGACTTACTTGTACTGGCGGTAGTACTCCATTCGATCCAGCAAACGGATACCTTGCGTGTTTTGTATCTTAAAAATAATATATAATAAAAGAAAAACTTATGCCAAACTCAGACACAAGATTTATTTACACAGATGATGAGGGGATGGTATGCATTGTCTGTCCATCTGATAAAACGCATTTAACATTAGCAGAGATAAAGGCCAAAGATTGCCCAAGTGATAGGACAGTTTATACTGTAGATAAATCTGTAATTCCTACAGACAGGAGTTTCAGAAACGCTTGGACTTATACGGAGTAAAAAATGGGATTTGGTATTGACATGGCAAAAGCTAGAGAAATTCATAAAACAAAAATTAGAGAAGCGAGAGCATCTAAATTTGCAGAACTTGATGTTGAATTTCAAAAAGCATTAGAAACAGGTGCTAGTACAACTGATATTGTTGCTAAAAAACAAGCATTAAGAGATGCCCCTGCTGATGCTGGTATAGCTTCTGCTACTGATGCTGCTTCTCTCAAAGCACAATGGAACACTGATATACTAGGCACATCTCCATATAGCTAATGGCAATCGAACCTGGAACCTACAATTTCACTCTTCAGAGAAGATCAGACCATGATCTTGATTTAGTTTTCAAGGATTCAACTAGTTCTGCCATAAATTTAACTGGTTTTACTGTTGCTGCACAAGTTTGGGAAGAAACAAGAACTACAAAATATGCAGATTTTACAGTTGCTTACACTGATAGAACGGCAGGACAAGTAAAACTATCTTTAACTGACACTCAAACTGCAACATTTTCACCAGATGTTTTGAAATATGATGTGTTATTAACTAATGGTTCTGGGTTAAAGGAATATTATTTAGAAGGTACTATATTTGTATCAGAGGGTTATACAGCATGAATACAGTTCAAATTACAGAGCAGAAAAATACTGTTACCGTTAATGAAACCACAAATACGGTTACAATAACAAAAGGTATTGCTGCAACAGTACAAATTGCAACTGAAGGTCCACAAGGACCTGCTGCTGCTGGCTTTATTTTTGATGGATCGGGAAAGGTAAATGATTCTATTGTTTACTATGACTCAAGTTCTGATACATTTAAAGCAGACAGCACAACTACTAAATTAACACTCGTTGATGGAGGAAACTTCTAAAAATGGCTAACACAGTACGCATAAAAAGATCTACAGGATCTTCAGCACCAACAAGCCTTGCAAATGCTGAGTTAGCTTTTGCAGAAGGTAATGAAATTGGTTATATCGGAGTAGGTACAGGGGGTGCTGGTGGTTCAGCAACAACTATTAATAAAGCTTTTGGTAAAGGTGCATTTTTTGACAAAGATACAGTAAGGGCTGCAAATGCAGTATTATCTGGTCCTACAACTGGAAGTGATGCTGCTCCAACATTTAGAGCTTTAGTAGCTGCTGATATTCCTTCGATAGCTCATACAAAAATAAGTGATTTTGATACAGGTGTACAAACAAATAGACTAGACCAAATGGCTGCACCAACAGGTTCAGTTTCATTAAATAGCCAAACAATTACAAACTTAGCTGATCCTGTAAATACACAAGATGCTGCGACAAGAGGTTTTGTAGAAGCAACTTCTCAGGGATTGGATGTAAAAGATTCATGTGTTGCAGCCACTACAGCAAACATTACTATATCTACTGCTCTTAATAATGGAGACACATTAGACGGTGTAACGCTTGCAACTAATGATCGTGTTCTTGTTAAAGATCAATCAACTGCTTCAGAAAATGGTATTTATGTTGTAGGTTCTTCTCCAGCTAGGGCTGCTGATTTAGCTGCTGGTGCTGACGCAGCAGGGATGTTCACTTTCGTAGAACAGGGAACTGTAAATGCGGATAACGGTTTCGTCTGTACCAGCAATAAAGGTTCAGCCGTTGTTGGAACCAATAGTTTAACTTATGCACAATTTTCTGGTGCTGGTCAAATTACGGCAGGAGATGGTTTAGATAAATCAGGTAATACACTTTCTGTTGACTTGAAAGCCAATGGTGGACTTGTTATTGAATCTACTGAAATTGCTGTTGATCTTGCTGCTAGTTCTATAACAGGAACACTTGCGATTGGCGATGGTGGAACGGGTGCTACAACTGCAAGTGCAGCTAGAACAGCTTTAGGCTTAGCTATCGGAACTAATGTTCAAGCTTATGATGCAGATTTAGATGCGTTATCTGGTTGTCAATCTGGCGCAGCATCAGCTTTAGCAGCTTTAACTTCAACTGAAGTAGCAATTCTTGATGGAGCGACAGTAACAACAGCAGAATTAAATATCATGGATGGCAATACTTCTGCGTCATCTACGACTTTAGCAGCAGCAGATCGTTTGGTAATGAATGATGATGGAACGATGAAACAGGTTGCATTATCTGATCTAGTTACATTTTTAGAAGATGAAAGTGCATCTAGTTTCAATATAGATGGAGGATCATACTAAAAGCTAATTATTAGGAGGGCTAACCAATGGCTAATCAAATTCGATTTAAAAGAGCAAGTGGTAGTGATCCTGGTGCTAGTGATCTTGTTTTAGGCGAACCAGCCGTTAGAACCGATACAGGCGAATTATTTTTTAAAAAAGATGATGGCTCGGTAGCAAAAGTATCAGGTGGTGGAATAAGTGATGGAGATAAAGGAGATATTACAGTATCAAGTTCTGGAGCGACTTTTACTATTGACAATGGAGTTGTAACTTCTGCAAAAATAGCAGATGACACTATTGTAAATGCTGATATAAATTCAAGTGCAGCAATTGCAGGATCAAAGATTTCTCCTGATTTTGGATCGCAGAATATAGCCAGCAGTGATATTACTATTACAAGTACAAGCCCTAAGATTGCTTTTGTAGATTCTAATAATGATAGTGACTTTAAAATAAAAGTTGAAAGTGGTGTTTTTAATATTAGAGATGATACAAATAGTGCGGATAGATTATCTATAGATTCGTCTGGAAGAGTAGGTATAAATGAAACTTCATTATCTTCTTTTAATTCTATTGCTGATGATTTAGTAATATCTCAAGCTAGTGGCAGTGCTGGAATAACTATTAGAAGTGGTACAACTTCGCAAGGTAACATCTCTTTTCAAGACGGAGCAAATACTTCATTTAGAGGTGCTGTTCGTTATGACCATGATGGTGATAAATTGCAGTTTATAACTGCTGGCGATATACGCACGACAATAGATTCTTCTGGTGATATTTTAATAGGCACAACCACTGCCTCTGTAAATGGTGGTAAAGCACTTATGATTGCTGATTCTAGTGGTGCAAGAATCAAACTTTGTGACAGTGATTTAGGAGTAGGTGATAATGACGGATTTGAAATACTAGCAAGTAATAATGGAACAGCGTATGTATGGAATAGAGAAAATACAGAATTAATATTTGGTACTAATAATGACCAAAGAGCTGTGATAACTGCTGCTGGCAAATTTGGAATCGGCGTAACAAGTCCAAGTACAACATTACATTTAGATAGTGCTGGTACACCAACGACAATACAACTAGATAGTGATACAGAAGCTTCTATTGATTTTAATGATCATGGTGGATCTGCAATAAGATATAAAATTGGAACAAATATAAGTGATAACAATGGTCAATTTGAGATTAGGGATGTAACTAATAGTGCATCACGGATGCGCATAGATTCGTCTGGAAACGTAGGTATAGGTACAACAAGTCCTTTACGACCTCTTTCTATAGGCACATACGGCAGTGGTAATGCAGAGATAGCATTTGGATCAGAAACCTCTGGTTATGCTTCTTTATTATTTGGTGATGGATCATCTGGAACGGATGTTTATAGAGGTTATATTCAATACCAGCACTCCTCAGATTCGTTATTACTTGCCACTTCTGCTATAGCACGTTTAACCATTGACTCCTCTGGAAACACTAAGATAGATGGCAATTTAAATCTTGATGATAATTATATTGCAAAATTTGGAACTGGAGGAGATCTTGAGATACTACATGATGGAAGTCACTCAAGAATCAGGGACGTAGGAACTGGGGTTTTTTCTTTACAAAGTAATGATTTAAGGATTCATAATGTAGCTGCAACTGAATACATGGCTAGATTTGTTGAAGATGCCCAAGTTGAACTCTACTATGACAACAATAAAAAGTTTGAAACTTTATCCGATGGTGTGAATATCACTGGTACGTTAAAAGTTAATAATTCTGCTGTAATAGCAAGTCCTGTACAAGCCTGGGTTACGTTTAATTGTGTATCTACAATTTTTATCGTAGATGACTACAATGTTTCATCAATTACTGATAATGCAACAGGTGTATTTACTGTTAATTTCTCAAGTAACTTAGCAAGTGACGATTACATGGTTACATCTAATGGTACTAGCTATGATAGTGACCATACAGCGGTTTCAATGAACGTTGACGCAAGAAGTTCTAGTGGTGATACGCTCCAGTTAAAAACAACTTCTGCTTGTAAGTTTATTTGTAATGGTGGTAGCACAACTGAATATGACCCTGCTGAAGCATATGCTGGTTTCTTTTTATAATTAGAGTATATTATTAATAAAAGATTGTTATGAAGCCAATTATTGAAAAGCAATTACTTCAATGGAAAGAAGAACTTGCAAAACACGTTAAAAACAAAGATCAAGCTCAAAGAGTTTTAGAAGAAGAAACCAAAACTATTTTGATGATTGAGGGCGGGATACAGGCAAAGGAGATGTTGTTGAAGAAGATCGAACAAGAATCCCAGTTAACAGATACAGTGGAGCCAACCCAAGAATCAAAAACAGCACAACAAGGCTCATAGGAGCTAGTGCTTTTAAAAATGCTTCTCTAATCATGTTTCAAAAAATTGCTAACGTCTTAAGTATTGTTTCTTTTCTTATGGTAGCTTCCATGAGTGGTGGAGCGTACTTTGGTTACAAGTATGTAACCTCAGAACAGTTTAAATCAAGAGTTATGAACGAAATTCTTGGAAATGTTCAAGGCATGATGCCTAAAGTATTAGAGAAAGAATTACCTGATCTTACTGGCCCATCTTTACCAGTACCACCAAAAGGATTAGGAATTTGAACTGTTGGCATTGTAATACAGAACTTATTTGGGGTGCTGATGCCGACATAGAAGAGGATTTTCAACACGTTCTATATCAAGAATATTCAATGGTTAGTAACTTTTCATGTCCTAAATGCGACTCATATGTAGAAGTTTATAAAAGAAGAGATGCCTACGATTGAAATACCTGATATAAGTATTGCTGAAATATACATTCCAGACGTTCCAGAGCCGTATAATCCTCATTATTTACAAATAGCAAAACCGCCAGATATTGATGTTCCTGGTTGTACCTATCAACATCGTGATATAAAAAATACTGGTAATCATAATTTATTATTGGAAGATCCAAATGGTGTATTTACAACGTGTGATTTTCCGTTTCCTAGTTTTGTACCTCTTGACTATACACCTGAGAATCTTGTCATTACAGAAGAACCGCTTATCAATAATGAACCACCGCCCTTACCAGAAACAGAGCAGCCAAAGATTCCTGACTTACCTCCAGATCCCCCACCACCTTTTTCTCCCTGTCCTGGAAAAAATGACCAAAGAGTAGGAGACTTTCGTAACGATAAAAAGTTAGAACGTGTTATTGGACATGAAAGAGGGCAAGATGGAAGTGAGTGCATAACTCTCTATGAAGCAGTTGAGTGGAAAGACCAATACATTCCGTCTGCTCCACAGTTTGTTGGGGTTTTTAGCCTTGCTTTGGTTGGTGCTTCTGCACCATTGGTACTTCAGCTTGTCCGCCCAATAGTTAAGCAAGCCGTAACAAAGTTGACCAAAAAGAAGAAAAACAAGTAAAATAAATATGGTTGATGGACTCAACCTCTACAACTAATTTCTGCTAAAGTTAGTTGTTTTTAGACAAGTGAACACCCGTAGCTTGTCTATTTTAATTTGTGAGTATGTGGGATAACTTGATTGGGAGGAATATTAACAACAATATCTTCGCAGGTAACAGCACTAGGAGTATTAGGTTTGAAGGTAACACCTAATTTCGCCTGTTTTGCACATTGTTCTAAACGATAGAGGCTGATTTCCATTTTAGTTTTCTTTATAAGTAATCTTTGAGCTTCAATATTTACTGCTGTTGCTTCATGACAAAGTGCTGGTGACTTTCCTAATGGAATATTGAACTGAGCAGATATTCCATAATTTAAATTAAAATTATCTTTTTCAAATCTAGGTATTTCTGAATAATATTTTATCTCTCCAGTATCTTCATCGTAAATTGGTGTTTTAGTAACAGTTTCTCTTGGCAGTGCGAAAGACCAACTATCAGTTATATATGGAGTAATTGTAAGGCTAGGAGAAGCACAAACTATGCCCTGACTCATTTTGTAAGATGGCATAGATGATGGCGTGATCATCGTGGCATTGTTGTTAACGACCCCTTGTGCATTACTACTTGGCGAGGCCACTGTAGTGTTTGCAAGGGTTTTGACAGGACAAAGGAATAAAGCTATTGCCCAAATGTAGTTGTAGTTTCTGTGGTTGTGCTTGTAGTTATTTGACGAGTTATGGTTGTTGTTGTGTCTAACCCTGGAGTTATCAACGTTTCTTGGAGCGAGAAAGCTGCCCCATCGTTTACAATTCCCCAGCGAGGTATAGCTTCTAAGTTTGGAGAAGTCCAATTAAAATTCACTCCCCCGACTGTTTGTTGATCCGTAGTCGTAGAAGTAGGGTTGATATATCCTGTTTCAGATTTGATATTATGTCCTGATGCTGAGTATGAGTATCCTGTCCGATATTGATGGCTCGTGATTGTTTCATTAATTATTGATTCAGATGTGCTAGATGTTGTAGAGCTTCCTGTACGAAACTGCGGAACTACAGGAACAGCAAAGGCTCTTACTGGTAATAGTAATAAAACTAGCAGCCAAAGTCTACTCAATCTATTGTGATTGTCACTTTAGTAGACCCAATACAGCTAGTACCACTGCCTCCAGCCGTGCAAGTATGAATACCAGAACTCAATGACGTTAGTGCGAGGCTTCCAGCAGTACCACCTGATCCAACAGTAGTTTGTCCACTTAATACTGGTAAAGCTGCTATTCCACTGGAAGGGGTGACGGTAGATGGTGTAGCGTCACCCATTATTACGGATTCTGTTTTACTGAAAGCCGATCCCGATGTTGTTACTGTAGTGTCTGTTTGAATCATTGCTGGAACGCCATTAGTTAACGAGCCAACATTGATCCCACCAATTTTTCCTGATGTTGTGGTATCTCCTACAGTTACAGATGGTGTAATATTATTTCCGCTAAGACTATATGTAGTTCCTACCTTATTTGTTACGACATAAGGCATATCAACTGTAATTTGTGCAGAGGTAACAAACTCCTGTTTTATGTCAGCAAAGGCAGGGGTTGTTGTTAGTAATAATATTGGAAGTAGCTTTTTCATTTTTTAGTTTTTGGGTCGATTACTTCAGCACCTTCTATTTTAATAGGTGTTATTACCCTTATAGTCTGCACCATACCTTGATTTTCTGCAACTTTACTGTCTTTCTCACTACGTTTCTTTGATCCCTCTAAACCGAATGTTGCTAATGCACCTGTAAGCAAACTTGCAGGAAAAGTTATATCTTTGGGTTCTGAACTGTACCCTGGGATCGAAATATAATTCAGAGTTACTATGAATCCACTCCATACAACAACACCTAATCTGACAAAAAGACTAATAATTGCTAGTTGCTCTTCTTTGTCATCCAAACCTTCCTTAAGTTTTTGAAAGGCATTTTTTTTCTTTTCTTCAACCATGAGACAAAATTTTAGGCATACTAAACATAACTATAGCTTAAATTCATGCCTGAGATATATGCAGCCTTAATAGGAGCAGCAGCTACGGCCTTTGTTATGGTTTTATCGAACATAAGTAATAGAAGAGATAGAGATATTGTTGAATTGTTTAGTCGAATAAATAGATTAGAAAGAGCCGTAAGTCGCATGGAAGGTCAAAAGGACTAATCTTTGGTATGTTTGGGTAAGAACATATATCTTTTTTTTATGTACAAAATTCTAAAACCAATTTTAATGACTTTTTTAACAACAACTGCTGTTAAAAGGTTAGTAATTGATTTATTAAAATCAATCGCAAAACAAACTACAAATACGTTAGATGATAAGGCAGTTGAAATTCTTGAACAACAGCTTTTTCCTTCAACATGAAAATTACTAAATTCCTCAACATTGACATAGAACCAGCACCTCCAGAGTTGGAATTAGAAATTGAAATGCAATGTAGAGAGATTATGAAGGCTAATGATATAGACAATGTAAAAAGATATTGCACACATATGGTTAGAAAAAAATTTGATCAAGATATTTTTATGGCTTCATTACTTAACAGACTTATAGAACTAGAAGCTAATCGTGTTGTAGTAGAAATGAGAAAAGAAAAAAGAAAACATACTAATCCAATAAAGAAGTTTTTTCGTATTCCTTAAGTTCTTCATCAGTAAAATCTCTAATTAATAATTTATCAATCTTATCGATTTCATAGTTAAATTTAAGTATGGCAGTTCTTATATGTTCTTTAACCCAACGACCCTCTTCATATACTACTTGAGCCTTACCATTTTCTTTTATAAAAACATAATGATCCATACCTTTCATTTGAATTTCTAAAAAATTCTTTTCAAGGTTTTTACGTCTAATTTGTTTAAGTTTTCGTAACTTTAAAATAGACTTTTTTACTGGTGTCATTTTTTTAATATAAGGCATAGTTTAAAACATATGCCTTTTGTAAATAATTTAAAACAGACCTTGTGAACTAGAAACATTCTCTATTTTTTGTGGATTAATTTGACCAAAAAATCCGTTCCCGTCATCTGATTCCAACGCTTTAGCGTTGATGTATATACCTTCAGTTTTAACTGTGCCTTTTTCTTTTCCAAGATAAACTGACCCTCCAGCAGTTTTTGTATTTACTAAATTTTGAAAGTGATCCATCAGATGTGTAACTGATTCTGTTGGAATAAACAAACTTAGTTGAGGACCAAATCTACCATCATTTACTGTAAATTTAACAGGTAGTGGGAGTGCTGGATTAAATTCTTGTTGTTGATTAGCCATTGAAATAATTTTGTAAAACGTTTTTAATAAATTGATTGGGAGGAACATTATTGTCTTTGCAATAAGTTCTTATTTGTTTTGCAAGAAGATCATCTGTACGAATTGAAAAGATGTTTCTGTTGTAATCTTTATGGCGATCTTGCTTGCGTTCTTGAAGTTGACTTAGAACTTGTTTCCCTGCAAATTCTGCTTCTTCTTGGGTCATAGAGTTGAATCAATTTCATTTATTAGAAGTGTAAGGGCTTTTCCTTGTTCAGCCGTTCTTATGTCATCAGGACCAATTCCTTCTGCTGTAATATCAAACATTTTTTTAAATTTATTTACTACAGTATCTTTTGTTGTTGGATATTTTTTTGATAAATTCATCATCTTAGTAACAACAGCATCTTTGGCATATTTGGATATAGGTTTACCATAGTTCTTATCTTTAATAGATTCAACAGGTTCACCTTCATCATTAGGCTTGCTAGGAGTTCTTTTTATACGATCCTCTTTCTCAGCAGTTGATTGAGTTAATGACATGGCATCATCATCTTCTTCAGAACCTATACCATAAGCTGCACCTAATGCATATCTTCTTGTATATGTAATTGCAATACCAAGATCATGCATGATGTTAAAACCTTTAAGTTGTTTTAAAGGTAATTTGCTTTCTAATTTTTGATCTTTAAAATATAAAGTTGTGACACAAATTGTAAGCACTGTGCCATCTTCAAGAATTAGATAATCAAAAGTCTGAGTATGAGAAATACCAAGTTTTGCTGCTGGTTGTATTGCTCTAAGAACATCTTCAAGAGTTGAATACTTACGTTCAGTAGTTATATATTCATTGGTTCTTTTATCTTTTCTAGTTTCTTTTGCTGTACCTGTCCTATCAGCAGATTGAACCTGTGATTGAAAGATTGCAAGAGCTTCAGAAAGAGTCTGTGGTGAATCTGTTGTAGATTTCTTTGTGGTCATGTTTAATTAAATTAGTAAACTAATAGTATACTAATCACAAATGGAGGATATTGCAATATATGCTCCTGGTAATTCATCTTTATTTATATATCTCTTTTTTGTATTAAGTTCAACGACAAGAGAATCATCCTCTAATACACTTCCCCCAGCACTAACTGACAATCCATCTAAAGTAGACCTAGATAGCTTATCAATATCTCCATTACCTCTACTAACGCAATATTTAGGTGCTGAAGGTTTTAATACATTTGCATTCTTTCCTGTTCCATAATGTGATTTTGGTCTGGGAAAAACAAATTCCATTTCTGCCTTAACAGGTAAGTTCAATGCTCCTGATGAATAACAGTTCAATGCAGCTTCTTTTACATCAGTTCTCCAAGGTTTTACTTTCTTTGAAGCTTCAATCATTGCACCCCAACGTGTAAGGGTTTTAGATCCTTGAGGAGCAGGGATTCCAACCACCCTAATTGTTATTTCATTCATGCTGCGTTTCCTAGTACAAAGATTGGTTGATACCATCGCATTTTACGCTCCTTACGTTTTGCTCCTTTCAATACTGTATGCCAATGACCTCTTCGCCAATGTGGTCTTAACTTTCTTTTACTTCCACTGACAATCAACATATCTTCATCCTGTTTTGGTTTTAGTTTGACAACCCTTGTTGTAAAGTCTTTTCCTACCCAACAAATAGCTCTTGGTTTGATATCACTTTGTACTTTGTATTTTTTTTGTAAGGGTACAATTTTAGATGGGATATATTCTTCAGTAATAATATCTGGCTGTTGATTCATTAATAAAATCAAGTTAACAACAGTTTGAAAATGTTCTTTGATTAGTTCATCGGCTACTGGTAATTGAATTAATTTTACTGATTTAAGGTTCTTCCAATTAAACGCATAATAATGTATTTTATTAGGTTCAATTACAAAATTTACATAAACATCGAACTTATACCTTGGATCTATCAACATATTTTTAGCATCATTTGCTCCCCATTTATGACATTCAATAAATGAATATTTAATCTCATTAACTTTATTTGAATTGAGTAAAAAGAAACTAGGATTTACTATATTTGGATTTTCTGTAAGTTCAAGCTTATCAATATTGGTATGAATCAAAGAATTACATAAATCATCTTTCAAATAATAAGCAGGAGAGTCATAGATATATTGTTTACTTCTGTGTTTACAGTTGATATGTTCTCTTGCTAAATCCTGCCAGGAATAAAAGTTTTGAGGTGATTTGTATTTGTATAAAAACTGTCCTCTAGTAATTTTTGGTTTTGTTTCAAGTACAATTTCTTTTATCTCAGTTTTTTCTTTTTTACGTTTTTCTGCAAAAGCATCACTTAAATCTTTTCTTCTTTTCTGATTATTAATTTTAGGTAATTCATTTGGATCATTAACAGTTACCCATCTATCTCCTACTTTCATTTTGAGATTACCTGTATTTGGATGAATCCATAAATCTCCTTCTTTTGCATCACCTCTACGTTCAACTATTTTTCTTTCGTTAGTTTCTTCTTCGACAGTATTTAGAACTGTTGATCTTAAATTAGATAATGCCTCTTTTTCTTTATTAGTAATATCTTGTTCTTTACCTCTTAATTTTCCTCCTCTTTTTTTATATTGGTTTTTTATCCATGCCGAAGCATGGTTTGAAGGATAAGGTTTAAATTTCTTCTTTGCTTCATTTTTTATTTCTACAAAAAGATTTTTATCAAGACATTTACTTCCAAAATTTTTTAAAAAAGCTTTATTGTCGTAAAAATCAGGATGTCTTTTTTGATAGTATTCATCTAATTTTTTTTTATATTCTTTTTTAGGTATTCTTTTACCTTTATCAAAACTAGAAGGTTTCGGCATCTTTAATTAATAAGTAGATATATTTATATATAACTATATACCAAATTATATTATCCTTCAAGTTCTTTGATTCGTTTTTTTAATTCTTCATCTCTAACAACATATTCTTTCGTTGTAATCTGCTCTCGAAACCATTCATCAGTAAGCTTTCCTTTTTGAATCCATAAATTTTTTATTATGGTTCTTTTTGCTTTTTCTAATTCTTTATAAAAAGATTTCATCTCATTACCTTCCATTTGCTTCTTAATTTTGCATTCAATTGTTTTGTTTTTTGTCTTTTAAGACTCAGATAAGTGTCATTAAGTTCTTCAATAAGATGTTCAAAATCACCTTGAGATGACAGTTCTAATGACCTTTCAAAGTTAACGATTGAAGCTTTTATTAGCTCTAAGTCTCTACCTGAGACATCAAGTATATATCTCATTTTTTGTTCTCTTGTGAATATTTAGAATTTATTTTTTTTAAACATCCATTTTCATCAAAGAATGTTTCATTGTTTTCAGTTACTGTTCCGTAAGCATCCCAATATTCTTGAATTAAAATCCATATGAAAGAATCATGATTCATTGTCATTTTTCTCCCCTTAGTTTGATTTCTACGGCTATTGTATTTCCTAGCAATTTTTTTATCTTTTGCACTTCATCTTCTGTCAAATCATTAAATATTTCATATCTTGCAACTCTGTTCTTTGCAAACATTTTATGTATCTTCTTCTCTAGCTTTTTATAATCATCTCTTGGAGGACTTACTGCAAGCACTTCATCTGGTAACTGTTGTCTTACTCTATTTTTTATATTGTTTTCACAGGAACATCCAACCTTATGACTGTTAGCACTTTTAAAGAAATATACATGACCTAATTCTTTTTTCTTTTCTACAACACTATCAGGATTAGGAGTCCAACCATTTTTCCAACCTTCATCCATAGCTTGATCATGCCATTTAGATTTTCCTTTTACATATTTAAGAAAACCTTTTTTGATTAAATACAATTCAGCTTCATGATCACTTTCAATTTCATATCTAGGGATTCCTCGATATGTAACATTTGTAGGTTTAAAAATTAATCCAAATTTTTTATATATTTCATCTTCTTTCATCCCAAATAATTCCTCATGTGGTTTAATTTCTTCTCCCTCGAAATTAATTCCATTGATATGAAGACTAGGCAGGGGAACACTAAACTGATTTGTTCCCGTAGTGGTGTGTATATAACCCATATCAAAACACTACCTGTTTAGCTTCAAACTTTTCCCAGGCCTCTTGCCATGCATCTTTGCATCTCTGCACAGGTTGATCTTCATTTAACATACACTTGCCTTTATATGCCCAGATTGTATTGCATATATCAGGTTCGATATCACAATTCATCTTAAGCATTTCGATGTAGCAACCTAGTTGCTTATCTGTTCTGTAAGGTTCTCTCCAACCTGTTCTTTTCTTGAAGTCATACTTTGTATCTCCCTTAGTCTTAAGGTCAATCAATCTAATCTTCTTAGCCTTCGTATCGTAGCCGATAAGATCAAGCTGACCTCCAACATCTTTGATAGGGTTACTCATCATATATTCAACACCCATAGGTTTAAAATGAGTGAAAAGTTCTAATCTAAATAATGGAATAACCCATTCTTCATATACATCCATATCGATAAGTGTTTCATCAGCACCTAACATTCTTTGTTCTAAACAGTAATGAACAATTTCTCCTCTTGGTTGCCAGATATGTCTTGTATGTTCAATGTTTTCTTTTGCTTTTTCATCTAGTTCATTACAAACCTGAGTAGTTGAATACTTCAGCCATTTATTAGATTTTTCACAGAAGTATTTGTGTTCACGTTCACTTCTGAAGACAGGAAGTTTAGGAAGTTGTTTAATAATTTTCATGTTTAATTAAAAAAATGTTGGATAGTCTTTGGGGTTGATTACTTCTACTTTTTCTTCTGGGGCTGGAGCTTCTTTGATCCTAGCAAGGTTTTTATATTCGACACCTTGATAACCTTTAGGAAAAGCAGGATTACCTTTGCAGTTATTAACGCATTCAAGCCAACCTGGAGGTGGTTTGTCTAGATCTTCTAAAGTCCACCAACCTTTTTTTATGCCGTCTTTAAGTGTATTGACAACAGATATATCGAATAGTTTTTCCATTACTTCTGCACCATTTTGAAATTATTTTGCATAAATTTGTAATAATCATTTCTTGCATCACTTATGTGTGCATAAATTTGATACATATTTTTTAACAAACCTGGACCTCCATCATGTCTAGCAATAGTTTGAGCATTTGGAAAAAATAAAGGATTTAACTCAGAATTTGATGACAAGAATTGATACATTTTTGATGGAAATTCTGATCCAAATTCAATAGATTCAACAGCACAACAAAATGTATTTACTGTTTCATCTTCATTTCTATAAATTTTTAAATGTTTAGATAAACATTGCCA
>VTLG01001821.1_pt1 | contig 26809 bp, 58 predicted proteins | sample 4694571 | NCBI WGS metagenome assembly VTLG01 (sample SAMN12604809, study PRJNA352737) | marine metagenome | biome: ENVO:00000447; feature: ENVO:00000209|ENVO:00000569|ENVO:01000036; material: ENVO:00002151; isolation source: viral sequences binned using virsorter ...
TTTTTTGTCCATGATATTATTTCACCTAAATTCATTATACATACTGTTTCAATATGCCAAATATTATCTCCACTTTTCCAATCGTTAAAACTCAATGGTTGTTGAGATAAGAATTTTTTTTCTGCTTCATCAGATAGTAAAGCCCAATTTGTAAAACCAATTAAATTATTGTCGTTATAATGTTTTTTGTATTGGTTAAACTTAATACTAGGAGTTAAATATCTTATAAGCTCTAAATCAGTATAATCCGAATATCTACTAAATTGTCTTAGAAGATTTAAAATATCTGTCATTAAGCTCTACCCCATTTTATATCAAGAACAGTTTGGCTTGAGTAATCCATACCAACATCTGTGCTAAAGAATCTTTGCTGTGAAGCATTGTTTGTTTTTCTTCCAGATTTTTTATCAAAGTCTGCCCAATGAGATACTACTATTAATTTGACAAATGATTCTACTTCTGTTTCTGATATTTCAAAAGTATCAACATTGCCTTTGTATAAAAGTATTGGGTCAGCAATCAAAGAATTATTAGAATCTAACAATCCTCTATAAATAGTTACTGAATCATTAACTATATTCTCATTCAAAACTGTTGAGATAAAAGTTTGTTCAGCTCCTGATAAAGTTAAAGTTAAACTAGTTTTTGTTAGATCAGTTTCTTCTGTAAAGCTTGATCCAGCAACTAAATGAGCTGATGATGTGTAAGTTCTGCTTGATCCTGATACTGATGAAGTCAAATCAAATCCGCAATCTGTAAGATAAACAGGTGTAGAAAAACCTATTTCAATCAGGTGAACAGGCCTAATCTGTCCTGATGTTAACTCGTTTTTTACTGATGTCGTTAGTGTTCGTACCATAATCTTCGTAAAATGATCTTGTTATTTGTTCTGTACCTTTTATCATGGTAAATTCAAATTTACTATCAGGTTTTTTATAGTCCTTTAAGTCATTAGTTTTTTCATCTATTTTGTCTGCATCGACAATAGCAACTGCCTCAAACTCAGCTTTGACTAAATGTGTAACTTTGTATTTTTTTCCCATTACAGAGTTTCTTCAACATCTAACTCAAACTGATATAAAATATTTCCATCTTTATCAGCTCCAATAGCTCCAAATTGTTGTAAATCATTTGTGAGGTGAACAGTAAATGGAACATTATCATACGTTACAACTGAATCATCTGCTAAAGCTGTTATAAGAGGTGGCTCAATAGTTACAGTTGCAGCGTTAGAGCTTGACGTAACATCGCTTACAACCATATATACTTTATTGTGTGATGCAAACTTTATAAAATCACCAGCTTTGAATCTTCCAGAACCATCACTAGCAAAACCATCCATAGCGATTGTCGTATCACCAACTGCATGAACTCCATTAACTAGAACTGTTCCTGACTCGCTGCCTCTTGCATCTTCAATCTCTGGCGGTATGATTGTAAAGTTTTCTTTTTGTGATCTTTGTTTTACAATAAAAGCCATAAGCTCACCATAAACATCCGATCTTTTAGCTGTAATAATTCTTGCGGTAAAAGCAAATCTTTGATTGTCAACTTGTCTTGATAGTTTCTTCCCAGATATAGATTTTGATATTAAAGTATTTTGTATTGATCTAATGCCAAGTGTTTGAAAAGCTGCTGTTGATATTGGAAATGCACCACTCATTATACTAAACCACTTCTGCCTTTTTCACCTAAGGCATTATTTATTATTGATGTTATTGTTCCTCTGTTTTCTACAAGAGCTTCTGAGAAACCTCGTGAGTCTATTGTGTTTATAGTAAAATTAACATTTACTGCTCCACCACCTAGACCTCTTGCCGATTGCGTAATTTGACCTGTTTGATTTGGTATAAAAAGTTCAGCACCCCTTTCTCCAACAACAACAGGTTTGCCTTTTGATACTGCTCCGCCTGTTTGCATACCTGCAAATCCAAGAATTGCCATTGGGTTTCCTTGCATTGCCATCATAACAGTTTGTATTTTTAATTGTTTTCTCATTTCATCTGTTTTCTTTTCCTCATCTTTAACTTCATCTTTTATTAATGCAGCTCTAATTGTTTCTTGTATAACAAGTTGAATAGTGAAAGCCACGATCTCAACAAGTATTCTTTGTGCAAATTCTTTCATTGTCATATTTAATTCTTTACCTAAAACTAAAGCTTCGGCTAAACCTTTTGAAAATTGTTTTATAGTATTTTGCGCCATTTTAGCGATTGTCTGATTAACAGATTCTATGTCTTTTTTAAATCCAGCAAGAATATTATCTTTTACTTTCTGGAATGATAAACCAACCTTTTCTGTTTCTTCCTTGGCTCTTTCTAACGCATTTAATACTTTTTCTACTGCTTTCTTATCTTCTTCTGAAATACTTTTAAGGCTATCTAAAAATGCAGACATTTTACCAATAAACGTATCAAGCTCTGCGTTTGTTTCTTTTTGTGTATCTTGTAAAACTTTAAAAGGAGTTTTTAGTTTATCTGCTGATTCTCTTAGATCATCTACAACTTTTCTTCCATTATCTACTTCTTCTTGGAACATTCCTAGCATATCTAAGCCATTAACTAACTTTTCTAAAAAGAAAGCATAAGCGTTAGCTAAATCACCAAGAATACTTCTGATAGTGTCAAATGCTGCACCTATTACAAGAACAACTCCCTTACCAGCTCTACCTAACATTAAGAAACCTATAAGACCTAAAGTTTGAACTCCTTGCGGTAAGTCTCTAAATACAGCAAATAAATTACTAATTGATTTTGCTATAAAGCTGAATACAGGAAGTAAAGCCTGAATAATACTTGTGCCTGTTAATATTATTGTTTTAGTTGCCTCAATTAATCCATCACTTAATCTTTTACCAAAATCAGATACAAGCTCCTGATTGTCCTCTATTAATTTGTTAAATTCTTTTAATCCTGTTTTAATAAAATCAAAAAAACCAGCTTGAGCTGTGTCTAATCTAAACTTAAATAGTTTATCTCCTAACATTGAAAGAGTACCCTCAAAAGATGTTGCTAATACTTCTGTTGCTCTTTCAAACTCTCCACCTTTTCCAAATAGCTTTTTAAATCTTTTTATTGTATCTTCTGTTGTAACTTCAACTCCAGCTTTGAAACCAAGTAAAGCTCTAACACCTCTTTCTCTAAATAAGTCTGCACTACCAATACCTGATGAGAATGATCTTTGTATTTGTTCTGCTGTTGTTCTAAAATCAAGACCTGTTACAGAAGCTACGTTACCTGTAATAGCCAATATCTCATTTAACTCTTCAGCATTTTTTGTAACAACTGCTAAGTTACCAGCTCCAGCCTGTATCTCTTCAAGAGAAAAAGGAACTCTACTAGCAAAGTCAATTAAGCCGGCAAATGCTTTATCTCCCTCTTTGACACCTTTAAATAAGAAAGCAAATCTTAATCTAAGCTGCTCGACAGTTGATCCAACATTTAAAATAGATTTTACAGCTAATCCTGCACCGATACCTATAATTGCTGATTGTAAAGAAAATACTGTTGATCTAAGATTTGTAAGGCCAGCTCTGACTCCAGCAAATGCTTGTCTTGTTTTGTCTTTTGCTAATATATTTAAAACTAAATTCTTTGCCATTATCTACGTTTTGACCTATTCATCGATTGTTCATGTTCCTCACTCTCGGACATTAAATAACCTAGCCAATGGTTGTATTCCCATTCTGGCATTTCTAAAACGTCAGAGATTCTCATTTTTAACCTATCAGCAACGATAAGTAAATTTTTTAATTCAGGGTAAAATTTTAGTTTTTTTTTACTTCTTCAGGATGGATAACTCTTACCATAGCAGTTGCTACTCTTGATAAGACATCAGAATCTACTTTAGTCATTAAATCCATTTTGTCATCTAGCTTAAAGATTTTCTTACCATCTTTATCTAAAGATTTCATGACTACAATATCAGCTAAGATACTTACGTCATTCATGTTATCTGATTTTTTGAATAGTTTATTCTTTTCAAATAGGTTTATAGGATTCCAATAAATGATCGCTGGTTTCCCATCGTCATCTTTCCATTCTGGAACTTCGATAGATTGAATACCAATGTCCTCAAAGTGAGCTTTGGCTCTGTCTAATACTGACATAAATTATTACGATTCAGTACCTATCGTTAATGCACCTGTGCCTTGAAAAGTTACACTTCTAGCAACAACGCCATCTAAAGGTTGATTAACTGACATACCTGTAATTATACCAGCACCCTCAAATTTTCTGTCGCCTGATGAACTACCCTCAGGTAATAATTTAAAAGTAACACTAGACCCAGCAGTTAATTGTGTTTGAACACTATCTGCTTCGTCAAAGTGCATTTCTAAACTTCCTGAAAATGAAGTTCTACCAGCTATAAAACTTTTCGCTGCATCTGCCATTTTTGTACTTTCAACAACATCTCCTGTTGTTTCAAGAGTGAAAGAAGTAAGCTCGCCAACTGCTGACCCACCTACTACAACTTCGCCTTCGCGGCCATGATGAACTGCCATTTTTTATTTCTCCTATGTTAAATTGTTTATATTATTTTTCTTCTTCTTCGTCAACTTCTTCATCGTCAAATTCAGAGTCATCTTCCCAATTTTCATCTTCTTCATCGTCTCTTAAATCTGCCAATAAATCTTTTACTTCCTCACACATTAAAGATTCCTTGTCATGCAACTTCTCTATTGCATCTATCTTCTTTTCTATCTTGTCTATAATTTTATCTTTAGCCATGTTTCCCTTTCATTATGGAGTTCCTGCTTGGAACTCGTAAGTACATCTTATCACCATTCTTATACCACCGATAGGAAATAATGTACCCTCATCTGTTTCAACACTTACAACTTCTGTATCTAAAGCGTTGCCACTCCTTGTAATATCAGATTCTATCTCTGTTTCAATAGCTGTAATTAGTTGGTTTCTTTTAGTGTCAATATTAGCTTCTGCACCTTTTACAAAGCCCAATATGACAAAGTCAATACTACATAATCTTGTCTTTGCACCTGACCCTAGTTCCGCATCTTCCCTAGTTTCTTCTGATGTTTGAACAATTACTGCTGGGTATTGTTTATCTGATAATTCGTCTAATTCAAATGGCTGCCTAGTAGCTTTCTTTATTGTGATTGGGCTACTAATACCAGAGATTGTAGATAATAAATTAGATGCGATGTTTTCTCTTTTACTCATAATTTCCAATGCTTTTCTATAAACTTCTCAAAAGACTTCTGTATAACTCTTTCTGTCGATTTAGAGAAGTCAAAAAATACTCTATTTGGCTCTCTCAACACTTGATTAAATAATGCTCTTTGCATCATTTGTGAATTACTGAAACTAACTGATACTTTGTGTTTGCCTGTTTTTTGTATAGTTCTGCTTGATGGAGTTAAAGCTCCTAACATTCTACCAGAATAAAACAAATCTACATTTGTTGGTTTCCCCTCACGTTCTAATTGTTTCACATAAGCTGGTGAATATGGCTCAAAGCCTACATCTTGAAAGTCAACACCTCGTTTTGTTTTTGTTCTTATAATGTCTAGCAGTTGGAATCCTGCTTGCATTATGCCTTTATCAATAGCTCTTGGGAATCTCTTTTCTAATCTTTTAAATCTTTTTTGTATTAACTTAGAATTAGTCTTAATATTTACTGTAAGAGCCATTATCTTTGAAGTCGTCTGTTTCCATGTAAAGGTTCTCTTTCATTTACAGATATTGAAGCATTTTCATCAGAGTCATATCTTACGCCATCTTCTAATATAGCTCGCCATTCTTTGTTATATTCTGACATATAATGTTCGCCCATTCTTTCAAATCTATCTTTTTCTGTTTCTGGTCTAAATTTTGTAAGAGCAGGAGCAAGGAATCTTCCTATAAATAGATATACTCCAGCTCTTTCGAATTGGTCTAAATCAACCTTTGTGTTGACCATTTCCTCTGTATTTAAAACTGTAATATCAGTATATACATTTGTTTTATAGACAGGCCACCATTCAATTCTTAATTGTCTAAGAATATCATTAGTTGTTTGTGCAAAGAAGTTAGTAGCTTCTGTGTCTGTTGATGCAATACCAAATCCAAAAATATCAGGTTGATATTTGGTTACATCACTTGCTGTAATAACATTTGCACCTGTAAAATTAGCCATAACTTTTTACTACCCAATTATAAAATTGTTTAAGTTTTTTTCTTACTTTTGCTGCTAGACTTTTTAGTTTTTCCATGTTTAGCCTTTGGTTTAAGTTTTACTACGTTATCTTTTTTAGTTTTTTTCTCATTTAAAGGAGAAAAACCATTTCTTGTAAAATGAGCTAAGTTTGCTTCATAATACTTTTTTTCTTTTACAATAATTTTTTTACCATTTGTTAATTTTATATCCATAAGTTCCTTTCCCTAATATCAGGGCAATTTCTTGCCCTGATAAAATTATGATTATTGGATTGAAGAGTCTGCTTCAACTTCACAACCATTAGTGTCGTTTAATTCACCAACACCATAGACTGCTGTTGCAACAATCTCGTCAGCTCTTAAGCTGGCGTCACGCTGCACCTCAATCTTGAGGTCTTGCATCATTGCAAGTCCTAGTGCATCAGGGTGAAATACTGCACCTTTAAAATCACCTGTTGTAGCTGGATCATTACCTGATGAGTCTGTCATATTTGAAGTTTCAAATATTGGAACACCAGCGATTGAACCCACTAAAGCTGATCTTAAAATCTCATTACCAACACCAGCATTTGGGTTAGCGAATGTATTTGTAAGACCTGATTTAAGGTCAAATGCTACATTTGGGTGTATCACAGCAGCTAAATTTTCTGCTGGTACTGAGTTTGCTCTTAATTTTGCAACTGCTTGGAAAATTAAAGAAGCTGACATTACTGTTGAAGCTGATCCGACAGTTGTTGAAAAACCACCGAATAAAGCTGTTAAGTCTTTGTCAATTTTTTTTGCAATAGCTTCTCCGAACAACTTACCAATATCTGCTGCTACATTTCTTGGAGCTGCGTTTCTGCCCAGATCAGTTAATGTCGTCATTATTCCATGTTCTGAACAAGTAATTGTTTTAGAAGTTGGATCTATTGCTGTGGAAGATAAGTCTGATCCCTCAGATACTGCCGCAGCCGAAACTGCTGAGTATATTGGAACTTCAACTGAAAGACCCCCACCTGTTACTGCATAGTTTCTTACAAGCGGTCTCATAATTGATCTCTCACTTGCTACGAACAATGCTTCAGCTACGATCTCAGTATATAGTTCCGAAAGCGTGCTGCTTGTTGTGTTTGCCATAGTTTATCCTATTGTTTATTTGTTAAGTTAATTTGAACAGGAGCAGAATCTCTTTGTTTGCGATACTCAGCATACTTTTTACGATCCTCTGCCTTGCTCATGTCTAAGTCCTGAATGTTAAAGGGTTTTACAGTTTTACCACCGATGCTGTTCTGGCTTCCTGAACCAGCTAAAGACCCTTGTCGGAAGTGTGGGTTAGCATCTAAAAACTCGTTGACTCTATCTTGAATAGTCAATAGTTCACCTTTTGGGTTATATCTTATATTGCTATTATTATCAAGAATTTCAACTCTACCATCGTCATTTAATTTAACTTCATCTTTAAGAAGTGCAACTACCTGACTTGGTGAAATAGCTTTGTTTTGAGAAGCAACAGATAATATTTGATTATCTACTTTCTCTTTTTTAATTTGTGTTTTGTATCTAAGTATTTCTGTATCTTTTTCAGCTATTCTTGCTTGCATAAGCTTTTCTAGCTCTGACTTAGATTTTGCCTCTTGTATTTCTTTTTGTTTGAGAGCTTCTTGTTCTTTGGCTTTGACTTCATCTAAAGCTCTTTGATTTTTAGCCTTTTCAGACTCTAATCTTTGTTTAATAATTCTATCAACATCTTGCTGTGTAAATTGAGGTTGAGGTTTATTATCAGTTTGAGTTTCTTTAACTTCCACTTCTGGAACATCATTTTGCGGTTGATTAACCTTTTCTTGTTCTGACATTTTATCTCCTATTGGTTATTGTTATTATCTATCAGCATAATTGTTAAAAATCAATATCATCATCGTCAGGTTGAAACTTATCTACTTCAGCTTTTGTGATCTGCCTGTTTTCTGTCAACGCTAACTCAACAACATCTATAAGTGCTTCTTGTTGATCCTCTGTTAAATTGTAAGTAACTATTGGAAAGTCATCATATTTTGCTACATATTCATTATATAAATCAATTAATCTATCAATCATTATATCTCCTATAAATCGTTAAAATTATTAACAACATCATCAAATCCTTTCGTTGTATTAGGTGCAAAGTAATTCATAAGTTTTCTTTCAATGTTTTTTACCTCGACATTATCAATGACATTTGGGTTAAGTGTCATAGCAGAATGATTAGCCCATGCTTCTAGTGTTTGACCCTCTGTAAAAGTTCTTGAGCCATCCCTAAGTATTGTACCATATTTGTTATAGTAAGATTTACCATGACCACCACCTAATGTTTCTTTTGTAATAGAGCCAATAAAATCGTTAAAATCTAATGAATATTGTCTGTCATATCCACCCTGATATTTAGATTGAAGTATTTTGTGTTTTAATTTAAGTTTGAACTGATAAATTTGTGATTCACCAAATGATCTTTGATTTGCTTTTAGATACGTTCTAATTTCGTTATCTGTAAGTATAGCTGTCAAATCATTATTAAGTTTTTTGTAATAATTTTCTTTATCAACCTGACCTGTTGCAGATAAAATGCTTGGTTGTTTTGCAGTTGCCTCATTCAATTCTTTTACAAAAGCCTCTCTTCTTTTTTTAAGTCCTTTTGTTAAATCTTTTGTATCATCTATTAATGATTGAACTTTAAGATGTGAAATACTATTAAATCTTTGTTCTATTGTAATTGCACCTGTATTTAAATTCTTAACTCTTCTTACACTATCAAGAACCTCTGGGTTAACTCCTGTACTAAATTTAGATTTTAATGCTTTGTCATTAGCAAACTTAGCTCCGATCAATCTATCTAATCTGTGTGTATATTCATGTATAAATACTTGTGTTTCGGCTGCTGCTCCCACTCTGCTATCACCTATGTTCAAGGTGTCGTCTTTTCTTCTATAAAAACCTCTACCTGATTTTTTTAATGTTTTAAGTGCTGGCACAAATGCAACAGCTTTTGAAAACGCTGATGGTTCTGTACCAAATGCTTTTTCTAATAATACTTTCTCATCTTTATTTGTTTCTCCAAATATTGATTTAGTTGGATTTGGTATAGCTGTTGGTTTTTCTACCCCTGTCAATAATGAAGACTCTGATCCATCTTCTTCGTACCAATCAGGATTAACATAAGAAAATTGATGCCTGCAATTATACCCACCTCTTACAACTAAAGGATTACCACTCTTTTTACCTGACCATGATCTAGTTGACCAAATGCTTTTGATTTCTTCTATTGTAAATAAACCATTCTTTCTTTTGTTAAGTTGCCCACCAACCATCTTTTTACATAAGTCTCTAGTTGTTGGGATAATGTCTCCATAATATTTGACAAACGTAAGACCTGCATCATTAGCTTTATTAAAGTTTAGTGTTGCATCAAAATCTCTGAGAGAATCATTTAATATCTGGCCTGCATACCTTTTCATATTCTCACCAACCCTAGTTCTTGCGTATTTACTTTGTAGTTGTTTTACAGCAGCATCTACTCTGTTCTTTAATCTAGGATTGTCTTGGTTTCGTTTTACATAACCAACTAATCTATTTACTGCTGGATCTCTAGATGATGCGTAAATACCATTGATTGACTCTCGTAACTCTTTTTCTAAAACTGTAAATTCTGATCCTGTCAATGTATTCTGATAAACTTTATCTGATAAAATTCTTGTAAAGTTATTTGAAACGTCTTTGAATTGTGTGTAATATTGTTGCTTTAAATTTTTAACTAAAGATAAGTCTCCTTTTGTAAGCTCTTGAAATTGTGGTGGTATAATACCTATTGTTTTAAATTGTCTTTCTATTCTTTTTGCTTGTTCTCCAAAACCTTTTCGAACAACTCTATCCGCAAATGGTAAATATTCTTTTTCTAATATTGCTTTTATTTTAGGTCTTATCGCTACTGCACTTTGTAGTCTTATAAGCTTGCCGGCTTCTCTTGGTAAAGTTTTGTCAGCTAATGCAACAACTTCGTCTTCTATTTTATCTAAGGTTCTTGTAAGGTTTTCGTAGTATTCTATCTCAGCTTTTTCTATGCCTTTAATGCGATATTCTGTTAAATCTTTTACTATATCCGACATTCATTATACTTCTTCTTCTTCAACAGTTTCTTGCTGCACTTCGTCTTCAGTAAATTGACCAACTTCTGAAGCTCCATCTATTTCTTCAAATATCTCATTTAGTTTTTCGTCATCATCTACAACTGCTCTTGCAATTTCTTTATCTACTTCTTTTGTAAATGTTGGTGATCCAATATTTAAAGATTTTGCTTGTTGGTAATAAACTAGATCAGCAGCATAATCTCTAATATTAAAACTTGTCGGATATGCTATTTCTCCATCAAACTTTGCGTTTTGAAATAAGGCATATAATGTAAATAGCTGCTCTTCTGCTATTTGTAAGTTGTCTGCTTTCTCAGATAGTCTAGCATTCAATAATTCAAATTCTGTTTGTAGAGCTATACCTGAACTAACTTGTGTCTTTGTGGTTCTTACAGCTCCTGTATGTGCTATCCTATTTATTGCTTCTACTTTGTGATTAATGGACTCCATTAAACCAGAAAGGTTTTGCCCTGATGGTTGTAATAGATAAGGTTTTAAATTTGGCTCTATTTCTTCTGGCATTTCAATAATTGCACCAGCTCCAGCAGAAGCATTTACACTTGGTGTTTTTACAAGTGATGGATGATTAGTCATTCTTATAAGCTGCTCAATCTCACTTAACTCGTTGTAAATAGCTTTTTGTAATGGTGCTATATCTACAAGGTCTGATCGGCCAATTCCTTTTTTGTGGGATTTAGAATTGTATAAAATAACTGCTGGTATTTTACCGATCAGGTTATCGGCAGTATCTATTATGACAGGTTCGTCTCTGTCAGATTTCGCATAAACAGTTTCTATCTTGTCTAGTTGCCAAATTCTAAAATATGTACCGCCATCCTTATCTACTTCTTCCCTCACTTTAAGATAATCCAAAGTGTATTTACCATTTATTTCTCTTTTGAAATTCCAATCTAAAACATTCTCAGGTGTTATGATTGACAGATATGGTCTTATGTCTTGTTCTAGTTCTTCTGCTCTTGTGTTTGTCGTTACTTTTGGTTTGTCTAATACTAAGAAACAATGCCCATATATTGATGCGTAGTTTTGAGCTTGTCTCATTACAGAGTTGAAGTTGTTACCCTCAAGGTCTGAATCTTTTAAGAATGATTCTAAACTAGGTTCATCAGCCATTTCACCAAAGTCTCTTGATGCTTTTACTCTAAAAAGAAATGATGAATATATTTGTATTATGTTTTGACAATGGTTGTCACATGGTGTGTTACCAAGTCTTTGATTGTATTCGTGATCTAGTTCTAAGTTATATCTATTGAGGTATTGTCCTATTGTGTAATCATAGCCGCCCATTGTCGATCTCGTGTAAAATTCCCAAAGTGAAACATTCTCTTTGTAATCTTTGTGAGTTTCGTAAGCTTGATCTATGCTGTATGCCATAATCTATTTCATTATCCATCTTGTTGGTTTCGACTTAGGCATCTGTACTACTAAAGGTTTTAAAAAATCAATCATATATCCCAGAGCATCGTTCAGATGGTCGAAGTTTGACTCCTTATCAGGAATATTTGTATCTTCACGATAAGTCTGTCTCTGCAACCCTTTTATAATAAATTTACAAGAATTGGAAACAAAAATATGTCTATTTCCATTACTATCTTTTAGTTTTGAGTTAACTGCATTAATTCTATCTCTAACTGCTGGATGTTTGTTTTTAACTTTAACTTCAAAGCCTGCGTTTTGTAATATAGATAGATCAGTTCTACCACCTGCTGAAGTCTTACGTTGCTTACAAGCTGGGTCAGGGAATATAGTTATTGGCACTTTAAAACCATATCTGTTTCTTATTTCTTCACACATTTCATCAGTATTAGAGCCATAAATTACTATTTCATCAACAATAAAAATCTTATCTTTCTCTATCTGTCCAACACAAGCCGACATTGGCGAAGTGTTAAAGTCCATCCCAATAAAAAAGGGTTTTGTATAATCTATTTGTTTTTTTACAACTGAGTCTATTGGATGAAAGTTGTAGTATATTTGGCCTGCATAGTTTTCAAATGTTCCCTCAAACTCTTGTCTAAATGTTCTTTGATCTAAGTCTAGTTTAGCCTGCTCTAGTTCTCTCTTAGATACCATGCCACCTTGTAGAGTAGTATATTGAAAGCTCTCCCACTCAGGATCAGTTCTGCCTTTTACAAACATTTCATAGCTCCAATTACCATAGCCTTTAGGTGTTCCACACATCAATACGCTACCAAGTGTATCAGATATAGATGCTCTCAATACTTCAAACCAAGTTCTTTTATCTATGTCAGCAAACTCATCTAATATTAAGAAGTTTAATCCTGTGCCTCGAAGTGTATCTGGTAGATCAGCAGACTTTAGTGTTATTGTACTGTTTGTCTTTCTTATAGTAATAGTAAGTGTAGTCTCGTTGATGTCTTCAATCCAATTAAATTGATTTAATACTTCTTTTAATGAACTCCAGCAAATGTCTTTTGCCATTTTTAGAGTTGGTGCTACATACCATATTCTTTGATTTGGTATAGCAGCATACTTCATCATTTCAGTAATTGCTAGGTAAGTTTTACCAAATCTTCTGCCTGATATTAATACTCTAAATCTTTTATTGGATGATGATATACGATGTTGCGGTTTTGTTAGAGTTATTTTCATTGCATCCAAATTTTATAAATATGTTGTTCTTATTTACTTCTTCTCTACCTAATTCTACAATTTTATCGTGTGACTTTACATATCCATCTTTGATACAGCTATATGAATCAACATAGTAATTAGTCATTGTATGAGGTGGCATACAATAAGTTTTGCCCTCAACAACAGCACACATAATCAATGTTAATACATATTCCATCTATTTCTTTTTCCTGTAATATTTTCGGTGTACTTGTACTCGCCAAGTCCAATGGAATATTGATCTTGATATTTTCTCCAACTTTTTTAACACCCAATCTATCATTATTAAAACTCATAAATTATTTAATTTTTATTATCTTCTTTCTACCTTGATATACTTCTGTTATTGCTTCTACTTTTTTACAAGAAAACTGAACTCTTTCTGGCCGCACTTCACGTTGAGCTAATCTTTTTGATTTAAGGCATTCACTCATTTTTTCTTTATAAGTATGCTCAATCATATTACCATTTAATGTCATAATTAGTGCTACAACAAACTCTGTCATTAATGACTCCCATTATCTCTTACTTTATCTTTTAATATCTCAAGTTGTTCAGAAAGTTTATCTACATCTTTTATAAGTCTTTCTATATTTACTTTATTGTGCATCATTTCATCAACTCTTATTGTAAGTTTTTCTATGTCAACAATAGTATCTTCTATTAATAGAAACTGCTCACTATCTGCTGGCAGACTTCCCATTTCTCCTCTTGGCCATTTGATCCTAAATTCTGTGTTCTTCTCAAGGTCAGCTAACATTAGCTTTCCATTAGTCTCAATAATATTAAGTCTTTCTATAATCCCAAAGTATGCCCAAACTCCAACAGCTACTGCACCGATGATAGATATTAAGTTACGTAATGGAAGCTGAACATTTGATTCTGAACTAACTTTCATAATCTAAATCCTTTACGCCAAGTTTTCATAGCCCAGAAAGCAGGAGATAAACTTTTCTGTCCTCTTACTTTAGCCAAAATGGGTCTAAATCTAGCAAAGAAACTTCTACGTCTTGCTGGATCATTACGACCTATGCTCATGCCTTTTGCTCCAAAGTTAACCTTTTGCACTCTACCTGTTCTTCTGTTTCGCACAAATACCTTAAATTTTTTGACATCCCCACGCTGTACTTTATTGAGTTTTACTGTTCTACCTTTATATTTAGCCATGAATTGTGTTTAACATTTATTGTGGTTCTTCGCCACCACAAATATAACCAATGACATTTTTGCCTTTGTACTTATGAGTGTAGATATTTTGATTTGTAAATGGTTTGTATTTTCTATTTTTTTCTATGGCTATGTTGGAATAATACCAGCTAGAGCAGCTCTCGCCACTAGGCACTTCAAAAGTTTCCATTTTAATATCTCCAAAAAATGTAATAAACAATATTGTTATCATTACAGGTTTCATCTTCTAAAATGTCTTGGTCTCCATTTATTGCAAACGTAAGTATCTTTGACTCCTTTAGTACGATAGACTCCGCAAAAATAATGACGTTGAGAAAACATACCACAATTACCACAGCTTCCTCTTCCTTGTGATGGTCTGAAATCCTGAGGCATTTGGTAAGGTATAAACTCACCATTAGGATAGAAGTTAGACCTCTTCACCGCCCTTGTCCTCTATATTTAGACTTACCTCTAAGTCTTCTCTTGTTTTTATTCATTGTGCTGGTGATAGGATGCCGGCCAAGACTTGTACCTTTATAAGTTCTTTCATAGACAACTGTTTGTCCAAATACGTTACCTTTTCTCTTTGCCATTCAAATCTTCAACTTCTTCAGCTTTAGCTTCAATGATTAATGGCAATGGTTCTGTTGTAGATGTTGTATGTACTTTATCAACCATATTTAAGTAGTTCTTAGACAGCCAAATCAAAAGCTTATCATTACCTTTCATAGCTCTCTCAAACATTTTCTTTCTTAAACTAGCTTTTCCCTTGTTTTTATTAACGTCTAATAAATCGGCAAATCTTCTTTGTAATGTCCTAGCAGATATTCCTACAATGCTTCCTATTTCTTCTTGAGTGCAGCCAATCTGACTAAGATTAGCAAGTATTTTTTCATCAATAGACTTTTGAGGTCTGCCCATTTGTTTCTTCTTTTCTGCCTTATTTATGTCGCTTTTCATAATCTATATTTCTATCTTATTCATTGAAACAATACAACCAATGGGAAAGCAATTACGATCTGAGAATACTGCCTCATTTTCGTCATAACTTGCAAATGTCCAAAGATATTTTTTATCTTTCTTAAATACATAACCTTGAGAAACCATTTTAGCAGGTCTCATGTTGGAAAAGTCTTTACTATCAGCATGGCCTGCATCACCAAGAATATCTAACCACTTAATAGAATAGAAATAATACTTTTTCTTATCAATAATGATGTGCCTAAATTTTGCCTTTTTTCGTTTTCTCATTAATGCTTTTTATTATTTTGACTCTCCAACAAAAGCTTAATTTGTAATTTTAATCTTTTATTCTCCAACGCTAAACTTATAATCTTTTTTCTAGCATATTTAAAGATTCTTAAAAGGCCTATCATTCATACTCCTTTAGAGGTAGATCTTTAAATTTGTGCTGCAAATACCTCTTTTTTGATTTTTCAACAATATTGTACTCTCCCCAAGAGCCTATAATTTTATACCCATTATTAACAACCTTATCTTTGGTTGACCCTATACTAATATTATTATTTAGAGATAGTGTATTAGTATCAGGCGATAGGTGGTGTTGAGGTGGTTTCTCGTCATCTAGGTACTGATATTTGTCATAATTTAAGCACTCAATTATGCTTACTTTCCTGCTTGGGTGGTTAGATGTGGGCAAAAGGTGGTGTATTCTTACATTGATCATCTTACGATTCTTAAGCCTTTTAATAAAAGTCCTCATTTCAGAATATGTAATACCCCATATCTGAGCATTTTTTCTTAGTGGAAATATTAATTCAGCTTTTTTTACAAATATCTTATTATCCAAAAAGTTGAGTATCTTGTCTCTGTGTGTTGCCTGACTTATCATGTAAATCCAGATTGCACATTGTTTTAAATTTTTAAATACAGGTGATTTCCAAATCTTTCTCCATACTAAAAAATATCCGCTATTAGTTGATCCCATTTTTTCATCCTCTCTCTCATTTGTTTCATTAATGTTTGTTCACTTCCATACCTCTCTATGAAAGCTTTTTTTCCTAAATGCACCGATATTTTACCTGTCCTATGGTGTGAAGCACATAATGGTAAAACGTCAAAATTTGAGGGTCTTAGACCCATTCCTGTATGCTTTCTAACATGATGTATCTCTGCTGGAATATCATCAAGTCCATCTTTCTCGCAAGCTATACATCCAAACGATGCAACTTTTGACATATATTTTCTTTCTTTTACTGTTGGTCTTTTTTTTGCCATACTATCGCTGTCTTACCAAAAGGTGTTTGTCTTCTTTTACCGCTATCCTCAATGAGTCCTAGCAGTTGAAGCTCTCTGCACCTACCGCATACACTTGATAAAGGCATATTTAAATTATCTGATATTTGATAATTAGTTGAAGCTTCTGATTTAATATACTCAAAAACTTGTTCTCTTTTTGTCAACTTATCTTTTTTATTTGCCCAAGCTGCTTTACTTGTATCTGTGTAATTATGAGCTTGATAGTCTAGTTCTAATTGTTTAGTCATGATTAAATCCTTTTTTAAGCAGGTGGAGAGTAGGACAAAGCATACTAACTACTATCCACCCACCTAATCTCTCTTTATTTTTAGAATGGTGGTAAATCATCATCTAGCTCATCAGCAGGTTTTCTAGCAACTTCTACTTCTTGTTGCTGTACCTGAGGCATAGCTTGTTGAACAGTTTTAAAACCATCAACACTTCTACTAGGCCTCATAGATTTTTTTACCATCACCAAACAAAATACCTGAACTAAATCGCCTAAAGAATATGGTTGAGGATTTGCATTCTCCTCTGTCTTAGTCATATACTTTAGAACATATCCAGCTCTATGATATTTCTGAACTTCAGGGCTAAGAAACCAATCATTTACTTGTGATAAGCTGTATTTACGCTTAGTCAAGCTGCAAGTAAATTTAACTTTACTAGCTTCTCCTGAATATTCATAGCTTGGAGCTTTTTTACCTGTTGGGTATAATCTCATAGATAAACCACAAAAAGGTAAATCGTAATTGCCTTTTTTAAATGACATTAGTTACTCCTCTCTTTGTTGTACTGCAAGTTACGCTGTTTAAAATCTTCTTCAAGATTATTAAGATATTTACAAGCTTTAAAACCTTTTAGGTACTTAGGCTTCATTTGAAATATCCTCATCTCTACGTCTTTAACAGGTTCTTTTGGTATGTTGATTACTGCTAAAAACTCGACTTTTAGGTTACTTGAGTCTTCTACCAACTTTTTGTAAGTATGAATTTGAATTGGCATATCAGGGTAAAAATCCTTAGATGTTTTAAAATCTAATATTCCAACTTTACCTTTATACTTAACAAGACAATCAAGAGTACCACAAACATCCAACTCTTTTGAATAGTATGTAGTTTCAGTTGCTATGACTTTCATCTTCTTACTATCCCAAAACTTTTTAAACTTTGCGAACATAGTTTTTAAAGGTTCTGAGTTTGGAGCTATAACTTCTTTACCTGTGATATAATCTTCAGCTAAAGTGTGCATATTAGTTCCAATGTGCATAGCTTCTTCTTTGATTGTTTTTACCCTGTATCTGAGAGCATCTACTATCTTCTGTATCTCATCAACAGGTTTCTTTTCATGTTTCATTAGCTGTTGTAAAGCCTCAAAAACACAATTTTCAGCCCACCACATCAAAGCACCTTTACCGAATCTTTCGCCAATGATTGTAGTTACGCCTTTCTTTTTTAATCCATTAACTGTGTATCTTGCACCTCTAGCTTTTGGATTAAACTCTATTTGATTACCATGTTTATCTTTACTCTTGATTATCATGATTGTTTCCCTCTCTTTGTTTGTTTAAGAACTTATACCCATTGTCCAATAATGGTTGAATAAAATAATTTCTATCGCAACCAAAATACTCTGATAGTTTAAGTTCATTATATAGACTAACAGCATTCATACCTTTTTCGTACTTTTGAATCTGTTGGAAAGTTACCGATATTGCATTTGCAACTTTCATCTGCGTAAGTCCACGCATTAGTCTCATTTTCTTCAACTGCAAACCATAAATCTTTCTCAAAACAACTTCGTTTTGATCTGCTGATACACCATACATATTAAGCACAGGTGGAATCAAGTGACCTATCTCTGCAATTTTATCTCGGTTTTTTATTAACATAAAAAAACCACTCCTTTCTCTCTTCTTCTGTCAGTTGATTAAACGATTGACTCCAACAAGTCCGACAGAGTAAAGACTCGTTCCAAATCGATTTGCCAACAAACCAAGCTAACTTATCTGCTGTTTCAGTAAAACACTTAGCACACACATAAGCTAGCGGTTTAAATTTTATAAATAGCGATGGCATGTTACTTCAACAAACTATGACCACGACCATTAAGACATTTTTTCACAATATGTTTATATTGTGTTTCAGCTTTTGGGCTGATTATCCAATGATTGATGTTACCTAAAAATGTTGTATTTTTTTTCGCTATCTTCTCACAGAGTATTATGTCATCTGTGATTTGTTCAGCTCTTGACTTGTCAAAAGTTCCTGATCTTCCAACTGTGTCAACCACAGGCTGGTAAGTTGAGCAGGCACTTAAAAAAGTGCAAAGGAGCATCGTCACTAAGTACGTTTTTTTCATAACTATTTTTTCCTCTCTAAGCTAGTATAGCTGGATGATACTTTATTTGATGTAACTTCCAAGCCATCTGCTTCTTCTTGTACCTTGTCTTCTTTAGCTGTTCCAACAAGTGCTGCTCTTTTACAACTGTCTTGTCGTACTTGGCCTGAAGCTTCGGTAGTGTCTTTTGCATCAAGCGTCTCCTTTACTCGGCAAACATCGCCAAGTGTAGATTTGGGGTGAAACACCACCCCAAAATCTTTATTCATTTGTTGTAGCAAATTAAATGACTTATTTCTAGTCCTAATAGAGAAAATTACTTTTTTCATAATTACCTCTCGTAGTTGTAGAGATCAAGTCTGATCTTGTTTTTGCTACCTGTACCATGATTATAAAGTCTTTCTATATTGACTATAAAATCATTTCTTGAAGCTTGGTTCTTAAGCTTAGAAGAATTGCCTTTAAGTCTTTTATAGAAGACAGACCACTTAAAAGTTTTATCTTTAAAGCAGCTTATCATAGCTCTTACAAAAGAAGTCTTTTTGTAATATGGGAAATATTCCCCACACAAATTGATTTGTTTAGCCCAAGTTTTACCTTGCTCTAAATCTACAATTTTAAAGTCTCCTTTTTTGAACTCCTTAACTATGTCATGATTAGCATAGCCTTTGTCGTTCAGCATAGCGATTGATTCACTAATACCAAACTCATAAGTTCTATGAAACCACTCTAATAGTTGGTAGTCCTTTTTTCCAAGTTTGCAGAAAGACATTAGATATTCTGTAAGTGTCCATTTTCTACTTACTGAATTTACTGCTCTAACATCTGCCAAATCAAACTTAGATTTGATTATGTAAGGAACAGGATTTCCAACTATTTTGTAGGCTTCTAATCTGTGTTGTCCATCTAGGATATACAAATTATCATCTACAATAATTGGAATCTGCAAATCTTTTTCTTTGATTGCTTCTGCCAATCTCCTTACATGCAGCTCACTCACAGCTCTGTTACCTTTAAGAATTTTAAAGATACCATAGTCGCTAGTTGAGTGTATTTGTGTTTGAGTTTTACTCATGCGTTTTACCTCTTAGGTTATTGACTAGACTTTTTTTATAAGCTTCGAACTTTGCATCCCTCTTCTGACGCTTGTCCTCAGCTATTAGCCTGTTGATTTCTTGCTTTGCATCAACAGATTCAGGTTTGTTGATAGGCATACCTGCCTGATCAAACCATCTTCCATCCTCAGTAAAAGAGACTCTAGTCTTGCCATATTTACCAAGAATGGAAATTTGGCCGATAGCTCCATCATACTCAGAGCCATCAGCTTGAATTAGATATGTGACTCCACTAGGTCGGCAGTAAAGTCTATCTATCCATTTGTCTTGAATGAAATTACTAAGAACAATTTTTTTCATTAGTAACCCCCCCATGTTGGAGTTTCTGATGGGATAGCTTTTATGTTTTCCCAAAAGTTATGTGTATCTACTGTCCACACTTGAAAGTTATTTAGTTTAGATGGAGCAAAGACTACTATTGAGCAGACTTGGCTTCTTACCTTTTCTAAATAACATTGAACCACTTTCCCATTAGGTGGGTTAGATGGTCTGTTTGTATCGTACTCTAAAACTGTACCTCTTTGTCTGTACTGTTCTAAAGTCATAAGCTTCTCGTGTAAGCTTTTTCTTTTTTTCTTCATGTTACCTCTTTGGTTAGTGTTTATATTTTTCCTCATACTGATAATATTGCATTTTATAAGTTGAATTTCAACCCCTAAAATAACCGCATAAAACCTAGCTTTTTAGAGATTAGATACTACTGACACTAGAATAATTAATAGTTTTAATTAGAAAGCAAATCAGTTATTAATGATTCGTTATGATTATTTATTTATTTATGATAGAGAGGTATTAATGCGTAAGCAGCTTAAGTATAATAATTTCATAACATATACTTTTAGGTTAGTAAAACCTCGTGCTGGGCGATCTTCCTCTCTCTGTTGCCCAGCACACTTAAGGAGATCGCATGGCCAAAGATGATAGAGGTGACCTAGACCTTACAAAACAAATAGAAATCAAAGATAAAGAAATAGAAACACTTAATAGTGTTGTAAAAAATTTACGCAAAATAATAGATGAAAAAGAATCATCTTTACATAATTGTAAGACTATCAGCAAAGAACATAAAAAGATAAATGGTAAGCTTCAGAAAGAAATAGATACTTTAAAACAAGAACAAGAGGATATGTTAAAATACCCATGATTATATTTGGTAAAGCAATACATAAAAAATATCATAAAGTAATTGTAATAGTATTAGTTGTTATAATTAGTTTATTTTTAATATCATGTTCTAAAATATCTGATATGGAGTTTGATCCAACAACAACAACAATAAGAGCAGTATTTGACTCAAAAGGTAATTAATGGATAATTATAATTTGAATAGTAGAGTAGCATACCAGAAAATGACAGATGCTAGTAATGAATGGTCTAAATGGGCTGAAAAGGTAATTATTCTTGATGAGGGTAAAAAAGCTCTATTTAGTAAATTATTTCTTAAATATAAATTAGATACTAAAACAGTAATAGAAGCAGAACATAAAGCTAGAATTGATCCTGAATATAAAAAAATAATAGAAAGCTATGCTCATGCAGAAAGCCAACTAATTAAAGCAAAGCTTATGTATAACAATTTAGATCGTTATTTATCTGTTAGACAAACAGAGGTAAAAAGAGATTTAACCCTTGCTGGAAAGCAAGAGGGATAATGAATTCTTTATGTCAGACTATTTCCCCTAAGGTTTTAGACTCTTAGCATAAAGATAGAGCCATCAGGGAGACTTGGTGGCTCGCTAATGTCTAGTAATATCTAATCCTGTAATATCTGTGGTTTCGTCAATAGGTCTTACAATAAAATTATAATCAACTAATTTAACATCAGGGTATTTATTAAAATCTTTTATAAGTGAATTTAATTTAAGATGATTGGGTACTTGATCTACAAAACGCAAACAAACAAAATGACCGAAGGGATGATGGTCACTTTCCAACTGAAACTCTACTTCTATTATTACTGCATCTACGTTCATGAGAACATATAGCATTTTTAGAGGGTTAAGTTAAGGAAGCAAAAAAACTCAACCCTCATATATATATGGGGTTCAAATCTTTATTTTTCTCATTTTTTTTTGAAAGCTGACACACCTCTTACACCTAAAATTGTTGAAAATGACCCAACTACTAATGCTTGATAAAATGTAGGTAAATTAGAAAATTTATCAAAGAATATATCTACTTTCTGTTGGATGTTAGGATCGTCACTAAATACAGACCAAGCCAACAGTAATAAAGGTATTGAGATAAGTATTAAACAAAATTCATCTTTCCAATCGTTTTGCTGTGCTTGTATCATAACTTTTTTATGTTCTACTTCTCCAGCAACAACTCTTTCTAAATGTTTAACCTCAGCTTCGCTTTCTAAAAGCTTTGCTCTTTTTCTATTTTTATAAACTTCTGCACCTGTTTTGAGTGCTAATTTTCCTAGTGTGAACCACATATTAATCTCCTAATAATTCTTTTCCAAGTTCTGCATAATGTATAATTTTATCATACTTTTCTTTTAAGCTCTCGCCCTTTTTTTTCCTTACTGCGTATTTCACAATATTAGCATCTACAAAATTTAGTTTATTGGCTAAAATAAACTTTAGAGGGCTTATTGGTAATCTGTAATGGTCACCCCCTATCTGACGCTGAGTAGCCTTTAAAATGCCTCTATGGCCGCCTAATGTACCCTTTTTGTTCTTTATAACAGCTTTCCTACCCATTTTCCTGATTTGTCTTTAATAAATGGTTCTATGATTGGTAGTCCATTGTAGATAATAGAGCAACCAATAATAGGCCTAGCTTTTTGCACTTTGTTATATCTAAATGCCAAACTTTTTGAGTCTATCATACAACCTACCTGAAGACCAAAATATAAACCTAAACTATTTCCAAACCACCTGACACCCATAAGCGAATGGTAATGCCCAGACACACATGACATTCCCATGCTGGTCGCCAATTTAAGAATATCTGGTGTCTTGCCATGACAGAAGTACACTTTTCCTAATGGTGTATCTATAATTAAATCATCGTGCCATTTCCAACCTTTACCTACTTGTAAAAAATCGTTGTATTTTTTTATATATGCTTTTGGTATGCCATGTTTATATGCTCGTCTAAAAACTAAGCTTCCATGATTAGAGTCTAACAAATCCATTTTAGGAAACATTTTTTCTAATTGTTTTATAACAGGTATAGATAATTTTAATTCATCCCCAGCACTTGGAAGATCAGGGTCGCTATCATGAAAAGACATAGCGTGTTTATCTACTTCATCGCCTATATGGATGACTCTATCTGGTTTATATTTTTTTTTAAGAAGTTTTAAAAAAGGCATAAGCTCTTTTGCGTGGTATGGGATGTGAGTGTCCGAAATAATTAAAACCGACTTATAGATCATAAGTCCTTAATACAACTAATTGGAGAGGATGTAAAGTAATTGACCTAAAACTAAAATTCCAACTGCACCAAGACCATATAAGATTCTATCTATATCTTGCTTCATGTGTTTCAAATGATTTTTAATTATTAAATCAATCTTTTGATTTACTAATTTAATTCTTCCATCAATCTCTACAAATTTTTCTTTATTAGTTTTCATCTTCTTTTTCTTCGCTTTCTTCTAAGGTCTGTATCATGTTTTCTACTGCCTCTCAAATAGGAATTCACTCTGGCCATTGACCATCCAGCCATTGATATTTTTGGTCTTGAACCTGATGATAAATATGCTCCCTGTCCTCTTCTATAAACTTTTTTTAATGTGGCTAATGTTATGTTTTTTCTTCCTTTTGCTTTTGCTCTAAGTGTAGCAATAACTCTAGCTGATAAAGGTCTTCTTCTTACTGCCATTATTTTACCCTCGCTTTGAACATTGATCTTGGTATTCTAGCACCTGATTTATATAAAGCTGACATAGATTTAATTAAACTTGCTCTAGCTGATCTTTTACTACCTTTTAGACCTGCAAGGTATTTTTTTGGTAAATCAGTTGCTTTATCTTTTGGAACTTTTCTTCTTTTTCTTTTTCTTGCCACTTCTTCTTCTCCGCTTTCTCATTGATCTTTTATTAATCATTTCAGCTAATGTAGCTGTTGTTGTAAATCCACTCATTTACCTACTGACCTCATAGCTTTATTATGTGCAGCAGCAAATGTGCTTCCATTTTTTAAAGACCTAGCCATGCTTCTCATGTGTTTTAAAGTATGATGTTTAGCATGGCTTCGCATCGTTTTCTTTTGTCTTGGTTTGAGGTCTTTAATAATATTCTTTATTGATGCGACCTTAACCATTATCTTTTCTTTTTACCTTTTTTCTTTTTCTTCTTTTTTTTCTTCATTCCATGACCTGTATGATATGGCATTATTTCCTCGCTTTCTTTTTCTTCTTTTTCTTCATAATAGCTTTCTGTAAAGCCATTGGAAGTTTTTTTTGTTTCTTTGTTAGTTTCATGTTTGCTCCTAATTTTGTAATTGTCCACCTGACCATTTGGCTTCAGGTAATCCATTTATATATTTTTTACCATCAAATGTTAAGACTTGTTTTCTATTACTTTTTTCTGAAAATGAACAATGAATCCAACCAGCATTGGGTTCATCATCTTTCCAATATTCTAATATGAGTTGGTCAAAATCACAGTTGTTTTCAATCCACAAAGCTACTTTAAGATTAGATATTCCAGCTATCTCAAAGTCCGCAGCTTCTCCTTTTGTATGTTGGCTAGTAGGTTTTGATCCAATAGCCTCACACAAAGCAGGGCTACGATACCCTGATGTAATTGTAATAGGTTTATCGAACTTTGCTCTTACAGGTTCAAGAACTCCATAACAAAGATCAGTAAGATTTTTTATTTCTCCTGATCCAGCTTTATTTTCGATACCCTTTCTGGTAGCTGTCATAGACTTCTCAAACTCTTCAAGTTTGAAATGTTTTGATAGTTGCATTATTCAGGTTTAGTTGGAAATTTCTTATTCTTTGCTTTAGCTTCAGTATTGACACCCTCTGTGATGTCTCTCAACTGTTGCCTGTATGATTTCATATCATCAGACATAGTAACATCAGATAAAGCATAATAATCAGTTTCTTTTAATAGGCCATCTCTTTTTTGTCTTAAAGAAACCATAGCTCTATCATAAGCACCATCTGCCCAAGCTTTTTCCTCTGCATCTCTTGCAGCTTCTTCTTGAGCTGTTAATTGTACTTTTTCTCCATTTACCATTTTAAATCTAGGCATATTTATTCTCCTTATTGTTGTTTGTTATCATAATTATTTACAAAATTCCATACATATCGATCGTGCCTGAATCTATATTTCCTGACGACATCTTAAAATCTATTGCATTTATTGCACTTGTAGTATTTGCATAGCCACCTGTATGTTGACCATTAGAAGCGTTATTCAACTGATAACCTTGTGCCTGAGATAAATAATGTTTAACAAAAGAGGTTGAAGATATATCAAAAATATGAAGATAGCCACTTAAACTTTCATCACTTCCATTTCCTTGATTTTCAAGAAGAGTTTGATAGGCAGTAGATTGAGCTAAAGCTAATCCACCTAAAAAATCTAATAATGGAGACGAACCAGCTTCTGTATGAAAATTTCTAAAAGCAGTAGAAGTTTTAGTAACATTGTAATTGCTACCCCCATCAGTTGACATATTAAATTGAAAAAATGCACCATCAGTAGCTGGATGAATATTATTATAAAAAAATATATATTCTTTATGAGTGCTGGTAAGACCTGATGTAATACTTACACTTGATGATGAACTAGCAGTTGACCTTGATATAAAAACTAAATTACCAAGTCCTGTTATGCTACCTACTGCCGTTGCATCTTTTACTGCTCTATTATTTAATTTTATTATGCTCATGATTTGCTTATTCCATACATTTTTATAATCCCTGAATTTATATTTCCGCTATCCATTTTAAAAGTGATTGCATTGATCGCTGATGTGGTATTTGCATATCCAGCAAAATAAGCATTACTTGCAACACTTGTGCTTCCAGCACCGCTTGCGTTAGAAACACCAATAAAATTTTTTACAAAAACAGTTGAGCTAGGCGAAAACAAATAAAAGTAACCTGACAAGCATTCAGGATTGCTATTTTTTAAAGTAAAAATAGACATTGTTTGATCTGATGTACTTTGTGCTAAATCTCTACCAGCCTCGTAACCTAATTCTACATAACTGTCATTTTCCTCATGTCTCGCACCAAACATGGTTGTGGTTTTTGTTACATTGTAATTTGACCCACCATCAATGCTTAAATTAAATCCAAATCGTACATCGTTGGTTGCTGGTTGTATATTTATTAATTTAAACAAATAAGTATCGTAAGTGCTATCAATATTAGAAGTAAAAGAAGATGACGATACTCCTGATGTAATGTTGTTTGTTCCAAGTAAATTTAAACCACCAGAAGATAAGCTACTTAAAGCAGTTACACTTGAAATTGAATTGTTATTGTATTTAACTAATTCCATATAATTTTATTACTCCATCAAAAGCGCCTCTTAAACCATCAAATTTTACTGCATCAACAGCAGATGAATCATTTACATATCCAGCACATAATTGTCTGATTGAAACATTTGAACCCTCATAAGTATTAAAATCAGCAATAAAATGTTTCACTAAAACTGATGAACTTGGGTTGAAGAGGTGCATTGTGCCACTACAAGTTTGATCGTCATCAGAACCAATCCCTTGTGCTAAAGGTTGTGCAGAGGTAGATTGTGCTAAATCTTTTGAAGAGAGATAAGTAATTTCTGCTCCAGAACCACCCTCAGTATATGATGACCTTACATAAGTTGTTGTTTTTGTTAAACCATAGCTACTTCCAGCATTACTTGAAAATAATACTCTTAAATCTTCATCATCGGTGGCTGGGTGTATGCTATAAAATTTAAAAAGATATGATTTGTAGGTAGAGTTTATCCCACTTGTAAATTCTATTGATGTGCTTCCACTAGCTGTTTGAG
>VTLG01004293.1_pt1 | contig 26809 bp, 31 predicted proteins | sample 4694571 | NCBI WGS metagenome assembly VTLG01 (sample SAMN12604809, study PRJNA352737) | marine metagenome | biome: ENVO:00000447; feature: ENVO:00000209|ENVO:00000569|ENVO:01000036; material: ENVO:00002151; isolation source: viral sequences binned using virsorter ...
TCAAGCTGATCTTGATTTCTCAGCATAAAGTCCTCAAAGGTTTCATCGTTGACTATACCAAGCAACGCTAAAACCATGCTTATCTTATCGTACTGTTGACGACAAAAATCTTTATAATCTTCCTCATGTATTATATACACTTGCGTTCTGCATTATGGTTTTAAAATCTTTACACATGCTTTTTAACGAACACATATATATTGCATCATTATTTGCCTTTTGCCTGCCACTCATTAAATAGATTGGCATAGCTAAATATATAGGCCTGCGGTCATATTTATAAATTAGTATTGGTAGCAAGTCATCACCAGCAGAAACGCACACCTGATCCCACCAATCTTGCTTAAACATAATGCTTGCATTCTTTTTGTATCTTTTACATTCTATAGCAAAGTTATCCCAATATATGTCAGCTTGGCCAGCATACATCTGTTGGTCTAGGTTTCTATTTACTCTTTGATCTATATTTTGCGACTCTAAATACTTGTTAATTAAATTTACTATATGTCTTTCAAAGTTATGGCCTTTAGTCCTACTATTCACCATCTTTATAATCCAAGTATAAGATATAAGCTGCGCCTATAATCATAAGTATTGTAGTCAACAAAAATATACAATTACTTGTTGTCATCACGCATCATCCTCTCTTCTTGTTTGTTTAGTGATTTTTCTATACATCTATCTATTTTTTTTTCTATATACCTAATTAGGCTACGCCACATGCTCTGTTATAGTTTTCTTGCGCTTATCATCAAACTCAATAACACGCCTACCTGATCTGTAGCCAGTAGTCAGTTGGCCAGCTCTACCTTCGATAAAGGTAATTTGATTATCATGCCTTTCTTTAAGCAGTTCTAATCTTCTTTTAATTACTTTGTCTGTATGTTCAGTCATTATTTTTATTATGTGAAATTATGCCTAACTTAATTAACATCTCTGTAGCTCTACCTATATCGGTACTATTTGTTGCTGCAAAAATATTTATTTCACGATGCATATCTTCTGAAACCCACAATGCTTTTTTACTTCTTTTTTCTTCCATTTTTATACTCTCCTTCTAAATAATATTCTTAAATTCGTTTATAATCAAGTTAAGGGCAAAAAGGTAATACTCTCCATATACAAATACTCTCATTACTTATTTGCCCTTTTAACTGTGATTGTCTTTCTTCTAACGCTATAAGCGTCCTTAGCAGGCACAACCTTTTCTGGCTTTGCCTTATAATTTATCATTGGCCAAGACACTACATAATCTTCATGTATGGCTTTACTAGCGTTGCCCATACTGTTCATAATTTGCGACTGGTGATAATCTATTTGCTTGTCTATCTCTTTCTTTTTTTCTTTTAGACTGACGTATTGATGCACATGAAAGCTATCCTCTAATTCTATTACAGCTTCATCATCGACAGCCTTATTTAACAAGTACGCATCTCGGCTGATCTGTGGAGTAAAGTAATCCTCTTCCCTGATTCTCCTATCAAAATCTTTTACTCTCACAGCCAGCTCATCCTCAAACTCATAATCTCTCTGATATACAAATACTCTTAAGTCTGTAGAATTAAATAAACAAATCAATACACCAAAACTAGATTGCGTTGTAGACATAGCAGCTTTCAACTGCATTACACCAAGTCCATTTGGCGGATCATCTGTAGCTCTCATAGATGTAGTTTTTACCTCAATAGGACATTTGCCATTTACTGTTATCTTTGTTGCGTTTGGTAAATAGATGCCACGCTCAGGACTATTCTCTATAGTAAGGTTGTCAGCTTCAGCCATGCCATCTAGTGATCCTTGCAATGGCAAAAGCGGATGCTCAACTTTTTCTGTTATGGGATGTTGTACGTTGATAAGTCCTAGTCGTCTGCAACCAACTCGCAAACAAACATGCTCTGCCTCTGAACCAAACTCTTGACGTAAAGTTTGTGGCGTTCTTATATTTTCACCATGCTTTGCTCTTATGCAATCATGCAAAGCCTCATTCTTGGTTTTGTCAAACAACTGCTCGTCAAACAAATAAGGTGCAAGCGAATGTGAGACCTTATCATCGTCAGTAATTTTAGATATTGGTTGTTTCATTTGCTCATTCTCTTAATACAAGAATCTATAGCTTCATCAATTATTGGTTTTACAGATGAATATTCAGAAAAGTGCGGACGATAGGCGTGTAGTTTTTTGCTCATTTTATACCTTTTTGCTTTAAAAAACCTTTCTCGCAACCTTTCTAACAGTTCTATTTCTAATGTATCTATTAACTTTTTATCAATATGTGTATCTATGCTGCCTAACACTTCTTCTGCTAAATCTACTAATTTTTTCTTATTCATTTGATAATCCTATCTAACTCACTAACTGACTCTCTTACCAGATATGTAGTTGGCTTGATGCCAACCTCAACACAAGTATCTCCAGTAATAAAATCTTTGTAATAAGAACCAAAAGATCGTAATGGCGCGCACAAAGTACCACCACCAATAATATTTAACTTAATTAGCTTTTCCATTTAATCCACCTTCCACTTTATACTAAGTTTGTTTTGTTCTATGTAATTCTTAACTAAAGCATCTAAATCGCTATGTGTATATGTAGTTTGCTTTAGCAAATCGGTTGCAAAAAATTCATTACAATTATTTCTCGCAAATATAATAGCTAAATCTATTAAACCCTTTGCATTTTGTACATCAATCTTATCTTCCATGTTTACCTCCTTACTGTTAAACATACCTATATTATACATGAATATATAAATATGTCAATACTTATTTAAACAAAGGATTTAAGACTGGTATTTGATTTAGTTGATTTAGACATTCTTGAAAGGAGTCAAGCTCCATAGTGTCAGTAATTATATTTTTGTTAAAAGTAAAATAGTTTTGCGAAGAAGTATTTGCTTGAAAAAAGATACGCTTATGCTCTTTGTTAAAGAACACAAAAGCTAGAATATCAGTATGATAATTCTTATAAACATTTGACATACTTCTTGATGGCTCACTAGCAAAAACATATTTGCCCTCTTTAGTCTCTCTTCGGCTTTTAACTTGTACTGTATATTTTGCATTTGATAGCTCAAACATTATGTCTGCTGGATGTTTGTCCTGTGTAGGATAAACGAAGTCGCAGTATTCTGTTAAGAAGGTTTGGACAACTAACTCACCCAAAGCTCCTAATCGTGAATTACTTTGATGATCTTCCGATGTCTTTTTGGCCATTTTGGCACAAAGAAAGTTGACGTGAGTTATATAAGGCTCTTGATGGTGTCTGTGTATAGTATTTAGAATCAAGTAATTCTTCTGATGCTTCTAGCCACATCCCCATCTGCATTAAGCCTATCGTTCTTCTAAAACCTAAAAATCCTTGTAAACCCATTTGAAAGGTCATATCTATACAAACCATCCTAGCTTTTAGCGGCCAAGCTCTCCATCCTTGCAGATTGTCGTCAAGTTCTGCAATAACTCTATCTATGTCATTTTGCAATAAAAACATAGCTTCTTCTTCTGATATACCATTTGCATCTAAATTTCTACCTACGCCTATACTATTTGCACTCATAGAACATTTATACAAATTACAAACCAAGCCTTCATGCTTAATCAGCATATCCTGTATGTCTTTGTTATTCATTTTTTTGCATTGCGGTAATAACAGGTTTTGCAATCTTTTCACCACTTCTGCCAATAACATAACCACCTAAACCTATTTGCAACAGAACCCAAGCCTGATCTGACAAACGAAAAGCCAACCAACCAAAAGCATCAAGGCACACTAAAACTAAAAAGGTAAGCATAGTTATTGGTCGCCATGACCTCTGTAGCCAAGAGTTACCCTGAGCTTCAGCAGTAATAATTTGCGCCTGTTTACTTAACAACGTTTTTTCATATTCAAGCACCTCTACTTGCAACTTAGCTTGCAATACAAATAGTTCATTTTTTAATTTTGCTTTTTCTTCTTCTGAGGTATGAACATCGTCAATAATTTTGCCCACAGGCTTAATAATATCAACAATTGTTTTGAGAAGATTCATGCAATGATATTGGTAATAAAGATACCAACTAGAGAGATGACTATAGTAGTCAGTCCACCTTTAATCCAAAGGTTTAGACTACCAATGTCATCGTCTAGCTTTTCCAAATGATTAAAGCAGGTTTTCCACCTTTCAGCGCATTGTATTTCGTGCAACTCAAGATTATGGTTAACAAACTCTGCTGTAATCCTAGTTGGCCTTTTTATTGGTTTCTTTTTTGCCTGCATTATTAATCTCTTCTTGCAGTTCAGCAAGCTTCAATGACAACAATCTATTTACATGTTGAACATTAGAAAGCTCCTGCAAGATTTGGTTATACAAAGCCTCGTAATTAGTTTCTTCATTCATTACACTCTCCTAAGTTATGTAATTAAATTTTATAATAAAAATTCTAATAAATAAACTATTCAGACCATAAAGCGTTAGCTATTGTCTTTACAAAATCGTCTTGAGCTTCTAAATTGCCATCTTCTTTAGATAAATTAACAACTTTAGTTGCAACTACTGGCAACGTATCATCTTTTGGATCATCAAAAGTTTCGTTATACACCACCATCAAAGTAGGATATGTAGGCTCTTGACCTTCTTCAGTATGAGCAGCAGGATAGCACTCAACTCTTTGTATTGTTTGCGTTTTTGTTATCGCCATAATTATTCCTCGTAAGAATCTATTTTTGCCTTTATTTGTTTTTCTACATCAATCCAAACACTAGGCAAGTAAGCGTTTGGGTTGGTTTCCTTTGCATCATACAAATCCTGTAAAAATTGTTCAACTTGTTGTTTGGTATAACTCATATCTTGTGTATCTTTAAATTAAATCCTTCCGTTGCTATTGCATTAGGTGGAGTTGATCCTGTTAAGGGTATATATTGTATTGAATTTGATCCTGTTATAAAGTTTGGTGTAGATGCTGTTGGGCTAGTACCATTAAAACTAAGTTTTGTTGCAGGTGTTCCACTTGGATAACTAAAAGTGCCACTAGGTACATCTAAAATCTTATTATCGCTTGAATTTACACTAGCACCACTTGGCGTTGTAATGTTAGTAATTGTGCCACCTGTAATAGCCCAAGTCGTAAAAAATGGAAAAGATGTATTAGTTGTTACTGTGAATTGACATTCAAATTTAACTTTTATATTGCTTGAATTATCTGTTATTGTAATACGAACATCATCACCATTTGCTATTGCAGGTGAACCTGTTACAACAGGATTTGGGGATGCAGCAGTATATCCTGTGCCATAAGTTGCTATCGTTCCACCACCTCCTACACCTGTTGATGTTACATCTTGATCTAATATCAATTCAGCTGCTGACTTGCCATAGAAATCTGAAAAAGAAATAACACCAGATGATACACCTGCTAAACCTCGCAAAGCTTCATTTCCCAAAGTTTGTGAAGTTGTAACTGCAACACCTAATTCTTCATTGATTGATCTTTTTGGATTTTGTCCTGCACCTGCTGCTGTTCCTATAGACAAAGCACCACTTGTTGCAAGAGCCACTATGCAACCTCCTCTAATTTAGCTTTCAGTTCTTCTATTTGTTCTTGTTGTTCTTTGATAGCCTCTATTAAATAACCTACTAAGTTGCCATAAGCAACAGACTTTGTACCTTGTTCATCGTCTGCTGTTGCGACTAGCTCTGGTGCGATCTTTTCTATTTCTTGAGCAATTACACCACTTCCTTGTTTGCCATCTTTGGTAAAACTGACACCTCTCATTTGTAGAGCTTTTTTGCCATCTAATGTTTGTATATTGTCTTTAAGTCTTTGATCTGAAAACGCTGTAATATCACCAGATATTGTTAAATTTCCTGCATCTGTCAAAACCATTTGACCACCTGCATCAGATAGACTGTTGTAATTAAATCTTAGAGTATTAGAGCTTCCTGATTGATAAATATAAAAAGGATTTGTGTTACCTGCATTTATTTTTATTCCTGCGTGAACATAAGCATTTACGTTAGTTTGTGCAACTGTTACTAATGCATCACCTGCTCCGATTGCAGGTTGAACTGTTAAAGCACTGCTGGTTACTGCACCACTACTGATAGTTCCAATGTTTGTAAGGTTTCTTGAAACATCTATTATTGTGGTGCTTCCCATTCTTAAAGCACCATTTACAATATCTGTTGTAGAACTTCCTACGCTAGAATTTGGTATTACTCTAAATACTTCCGTATCACCACTATTTCTAACTTGGAAACCATTATTATTTAAATCATCAAATATAGCTGCATTGCCTGCATATCTAAATCTAAGAGCATTACCACCAAATCTCTCTATTTTTGTGCCATCATTTGTACCATCTGCTTTTGCAAAATTTATTTCTTTATTGTTTCCTAAAAATATTTCACCTGCAAAGGTGACATTACCTGATTCTGAAATTCTAAATGTTTCCTGCTGTGAACCTGAAGAATCAGTTTGCTCAATATAAAAATCTGAACCAAAATTTGCACCAACTCTATTTGCTACAAGTTTTACATCACATGCAGTATTACTAGCTGATATAACACCAAGACCGATTGCTGTTTCTGTACCACCTGCATTTGTTGAGTTAACTACTTCTAAACCTGTATATCTTCCAGAAGATGCTCCTGTAGATGTGATTATCCCACTATTGATAGTTCCTATATTTGTAAGGTTTCTAGAAGAATCTATGACTGTGGTTGTACCAATTCTAAAACCACCTTGTCTAGCATCTACACCATTTGCTCCTATGACACCGACAACTCCATCTGTGCCTTCATTAAATCTAAACTCTTGCCCTTGTGTAACATTGAAACCTAAAGCTCCACTCTGGAATTGTCCGATGCCTACATCATTTGTTATCCCACCTTGATCTTGAAATTTAATTCTGTAAAAGTTTTCTGTTGAAAAATCACCATAAACAGATTTAGAAAATTTTTGAATACCACTAAAAGTAGCAGTTTGTGAACTATCTATTGTCAATCCATCAGAGCCATTGGTTTTAAGAATGACACTTCCTGCATCTTGTGCTTCTATGAATAAACCACCAGTTCCTCTATGAACTAATTGTGAGTTCGTATTTGCTCCACCATTAAATCTTATTAGACGTAGTCCATAATCGTTGTAAGTAGTATCTCCAACCAAATCAATAAAAGCATTATGATTAGCAAGAGGGCTTGTTCCTATTTCTATTCTAGTATCGTTTGTGCCATTAGAAGGTATATCTATTGCACCTGCTGTTAATGTGTTGTTTACAGTAAGCGTAGATGCAGGTGAAGATAAGGGTGTATAGAACTCTAGCTCTGTTGTTCCAGATACGTCTGCATCAACAGGGAATCTTAGTGCTTTGCCACCTTTAGAAGAAGGCACAGTTGCAGGTATGGTTATATTGCTATTGAATGTTGCTTTTCCATCGGATGCAATACGAAGTCTCTCTGTGCCACCAGTAGTAAATCCTAGTATATCTGATGCTGCAAAAAACATACCAGTATTAGTATCATCAACATTTGAGAAAGTAGGATTGGAAGCACTTGATACTGCTGCTCTTATTAAAGCTCCATCTTCTGCTGTATTCATAGACTTAAATACATTTGTTGAAGTTTGGAATCTACCAGTTGCACCTATTCTTACATTACCATTTACATCTAAAGAAGCTGAAGGACTTGTAGTTCCTATACCAACTCGTTGAGAACCATCAATAGATAAACCAATCTTTGCATCTGCTCTATCACTTCCAGATTGATTTGTGAACAATCTTAAATTAGCACCAGAGCCATCTGTATACATACCAGAAACATTAGTGTCTACAAAACCAATACCACCACCATAAGAGCCACCACCTCTGATAGATGGTATAGAACCTGCCGAGGTTGCATTAAATGAACCAGTAACACTCATGTCATCAGCAACAGTTAATGGTTGACCAGAAATGTCATTACCTATGTTTCCTCTGAACCTTGCGTTGTTTTGAACATAAAAACCAACACCAGAACCAGTAGCATAAAGATAATTATTAGATACTACTACTTCACCAGTTGCATTTACTCTTAAAGCTTGAGAACCATCACTTGCACGTTTGACCTCAAAAGAATGATTTGAACTGGAGTTAGCTGTAACTAACATATTTCCAGATGATGTTATGGCACCACAACTTACAGTTCCTATGTTTGTAAGATTTCTGCTTTGATCTATGATTGTTGTAGTCCCTACTTTGATGTTTCCTGCTTGGTCTATTTGCATCCTTGGAGTTGCAGTAGCACTACTTACTGGTTTTGTGAAAAATCTTAATTGACCACCACCTAAACTTGTAGAATCAAAGTTAGCATCAATGCCTGCAACCTGTTTATGAGCATCTGCTTGACCACCTGTTCTAGTCCAGAATAAACCACCTAATTGATCTCCATTAGTTGTTGTTGAGGACTCAAGCATAATAAAAGAGCCATTTGCTCCACCATTCAATGTCAAGAATTTACCACTTGAATCAACAGGCATAAAAGATGTATTCGTATTTATATTTGTAATTGGATTTGTTTGCCCTACACCAATGTTTCCATCATGCGTGATGCGTAACCTTTCAGGAGGTGCTTCTGTTCCACTTGTATTTGTAGTGTCGCTAGTGTGGAAAGTTAAATAACCTTTACCTTCTTTAATCTGAGTATTAGCATCTGTGCCATCTCCTGCATGTGCTCCAATTCTTGCCTGTGGAACTACATTTGAGTTTGAATCTTTAAATTGGAAATCTATAAAAGTATTTGGTGTGCCAATATCACCAGTAGAATTACCATTTTGTAAAGTAAGTAATGTTAAGTCATCAGCAGGTGCAGCATTGTTTGAGATATGAAGAGCACTATTTGGATTCTCTGATCCCATATTAATACCAACATGACCACTACTTTGATCTAAAAATATTTGTCTAGTATTACCATTTGTAAATATACTTAAATCAGAATTTGTAGATGTCCTAATACTATTTTGATCTATCCTTAATATTTGAGCTCCACTAGCACCTTCTATTTGCACGATAGCATCACCTGAAGCAGGATCAACTTTGATTGTTGATGCTGTTGTAAGAGTTCCTGCAAAGGTGGCATTCCCTGAAGTATCAATAGTCAATCTTCTTGTATCAGCAGTCTTAAGACTAAACGCATGACTTGTAACAGTTCCAAACTCCATATCTGTTGTAGCATCGTTGTATTCAATAGCTGCAGCAACTGCTCCACCTGATCTTTTGAACTGTGCCAACTTAACGTCTCCATTTGCACTATAGTTGCCTTGAACATCCATTACAGTTGTTCCTGCTCCTGCAACATTTAAAAGAAATTGACCACTTGAAGTTATTGCACCACTACTAATAGTTCCTATGTTTGACAAGTTTCTAGCAGAATCAAGGATTTGTGTGCTGTTTACTTTTATGCTGCTTTGTATATTTAAAAAAGGTGTATCTACTTTATTAAAAGAATAAGTTGATGCAGTTTCGGAACTTGTAGGAGTTGTTATTGTGCCAGAGGTTGAACCATCTACATTGCCATCTGTAATAGTAATGCTTCCTCCATTCGTGCTTAAAATTTCAATATGCAAAATAGCATCTCTGTAGTTAGCATTTTGTTTAACTTGTAACTCATAAACACCTGTTGCAGTTTTAACAATACGCAAATTATGAAATGTTGGATCTTGTCCTGATATAGTAGCTGAATCTACATCATTAAGTGTTGAAGCACTTCTATAAAAATTACAAACATACTCTGTTTTATCAACTGCTACAGTATTACCAAAATTACCAGCTTGAGATTCTAAAACTACTCGTAGGGCTAATGCTTTAAATGATCCTGTTGATATTGTTACGTCTGCTACTTTCTTAAAGTTTTGATCTGTGCTTTGACTTACTAAATAATATTTAAATTCTTGTCCTTCAGCATCTTGAGGTGTATAACCACCAGAGTCAATAAACAATGATTGTGCTTTTACTTGTCCTGTTGAGGTGATTGCACCACTTGAGATAGTTCCTGATAGTTTTAGGTTTCTAAATCTTGCTGAATCAATCCCTAAATCAGTTGTAGCATCTTCAATAGTTGTGCTGTTTGAAGTAGGTGCAATAAATCCTGCACCAAAGCGTAAACCCTTATGACCACTTTCACTACTATGTATCGCAAGATCACCACTTACAACTCCTATTTTTCCTCTTGATGCACTTCCAGTTTGTAAATCTATTAAAGTTCCATTTGAAGCAATATTAGGAGTTATGAGACCACTATTAATAGTTCCTATGTTTATAAGATTTCTTGAATTATCAATAACAGTAGATGCACCAACTTTATAAGATGCAGATGTAACTGTTCCAAAGGTTGATGTGCCTGTAGATGTGATTGCACCACTAGAGATAGTTGAATTAAAAGAAGCTGCACCTGCTTCTGACATATCAAGAGTAAGGGCTGTAATAAATGAAGAACCATCTTGTCCTCTAAAAAGCAAGTCTCCATCTGTAACTCTTGATTGTATTTCTACATTATTACCTGTGAAGTCAATAAGTGCTTTGAGAGTTCCATTATCTTTGAAATCTACTTGGCCACCATCTGCATCAAAAGTAATACCACCACCAACATCAAAAGTTAAGTTTCCACCATCAGAAATAGTAGAGCCATTAATAGTTATATCATCTACTGTTAGAGTTGATAGCGTTCCAACACTTGTTATGTTTGGTTGCGAAGCTGTTGATAAAGTTCCTGCTAGTGTAGTTGCAGTAAGTGTTCCTGTAACATCTACACCTGTTGAAGTTGTTTCAAGTCTTTTACCTGCATTATGATAAAGTTCTACTGCTCCACCTGCTATAAACGAACCCATAAAATTACCATTATCAGTTCTTCTAATATTTACCCTAGCTTGTCCATCAATTAAAAGATTACCTGCTCCTGTATCTTGAATCCTACTATCGTTGCCATCGTGATATATTTTTAAATCGTTACTTGCACCTAAATTAACTTTTAAATTATCACTAAGTTTTATGTCCTTAAAAAATATATTAGTTTCACTTAAACCTGAAATTTGATAATAGGTTGTAACACCACCAGAACCATCATCACATTGGAATCTTATTTGTCCATCATCACCACTTTGTTGGATATTAAGAATTCCTGAATTATCAATAATTCTGCTTACAGTATTTGATGAGTTATGGTCTATTACTAAATCATTACTTGCACCAAACTTAAGAGCTTTGTCATCTGGCAAAGTAATACCATGAGAAAAATCAAATTCATCATTGGTTGCATCCCAAAGAATAGTGGCATCTGTTGAAGCATCTACTGCATCTTGAATAGTTATACCTGCTCCATTTGCATTTGCAGAAGAATCACCTGTTGAATAGTTAAGCGTTATGTTTTTATCTTTAACATCTAAGTTTGTAGTATCAATCGTTGTAGTTGTGCCTTGAACTGTAAGATCACCACCAACTATGAGGTTGTTTGAAAAAGTATGATTGCCTGTGATGGTTGAATCTAAATTAAGCGTAACACTTCCAGTTGTGCCACCACCATTAAGGTTAGTACCTGCAACAACTGCTGTAATATCACCTGTTCCTGTGCCAACAGCAGAGCCATTAAACTGCAATGCTCCATTAAGTAAATAGAGACTGTTTGTTTGAGCAGAGCCACTTGGTGCTGAACTTAAATTTGATAAAGTTATTGAACCTTCTTTATTAACAATAGTTTCTTTTTGATTGTTTCCTGCTGCTGAAGAAAAGAATCTAAAATCAGTACCATTTGCTAAAAATGATTCAAATCCAATACCAGAGCCGCCTGTTGATAATGCTAAGTATTGTAATCCTGTATCTGTTATTTTTAATTGATTTTGTGCTTGGAAACCTATTGACATAATTCTATTAGAACCTGTACCTGTTACTCCAAAAGCATCATCTAATGGCTCTCCATTAATAGTAATAACACTTGCATCCAATGTTCCTGTCACAGTTGCACCTGTAACATTCAAAGATGAAGCTGTTATTGCACCTGATACTGTTGCTCCTGTTGCAGTCATAACACCAGAAGAACTAACTGTAAAAGCTCCTGATCCTATGTTTATACTACCTGCTGTTATTGATCCTAAGTCTGCTGATATTGCAGATAAATTACTTACATTAATTAAATTGGCATCTATCTGATTCGCTTGTATGTCTACAGCCTTGATCGGTGCATTAGCAACGCTGAATGTCAATGTTGTAGCATTAGACTCTGATCCTGTTGAGTTTATAGATGTTACAGATGCAACATAGTTTGAACCTACAGGTATAAAATTAAGATCAACAAAATTTGTTTCTACTAGACTGTTTTGTAAAGCATTGCCTCCGCTATCAGAAATCGCAACTCTAAATTCGTAATCAGGATAATCAGTTGGTGCATCCCATGTAATTCTTGGCCTGCCAGTAGGACTTGCATTAGTATCAGTAAATGCAACATTGTCTGGTGGTGAAACTGCATAAGCAGATGGTGTATTTTGTAGCGGCTCTGTTGGCTCTTGCGGTGGCACTTCCCAAGTGTAAACATCAAAGTATTCTAATAATGAAACGCCAACAAGGCCATTTGGTTGAAGTTCAAGAGCCTCTACAATAAATACTTTAGAACTAAACCCTAAGCCAACATAAGTCAAATCAACAATATCTCCAATGTTGAGTTTATACATTTCTGCTGTACCTAAGAAAGAAACTTTAGTTTGATTTCTGCTTCTTGTAAGAATGGTCTTTGCCATGTTATAAGCAATATATGGACTTGTTACATAAGGAAACTCAGCTTTAATTTCAAGTATCTCATCACCATCGTCAGAAAAATATTGCGGACTAGCATTATGAAATACTGTTGCTGTATCTAGTTCATATCTTTTGTTAGCATTAAAAAACTCTACAATTACCTTATTTGCTTTTGCATCTTTATTGCCATAATCAACTGATATACCATTATCTTCAATAATGTGCGCATCAGTAATGTTAAATGTAGCAGAGCCAGTATCTTCTATCTTAAGCTCATACTTACCATCAAAATATGTAAAGATACCACGCATGTTTGCAAGCAATTCTTTTGCGTTATCCATAACATTTTTGTTAGTATCTATATAGCCATTACAAGTAAATCTTTTTGACCTACCTCTAATAGTTCCATCATCATTCTTATATTGATATTTAGCACCAACTGCATTGCCGCCATTACCTGTATCAGATGAGTTAGCTAAAACTGTTGTGCCACTTAAATCTTCAGCTTCTATAGTGTAGCTATTTGCGTTAATTACTGTGGCTATGGTATAGACTTGATTTATAACAGCAGCAGTTATATTGCCACCTAAAGATACTGCGCCAGTCAATAACACTTCATCGTTAGCTGCTGCTCCATGACTATTATCTGTAACTGTTATTGTGGCATCGCCATTGGTAGCAGATAATGTTACACCACCATCTGCTGTAGTATCTCTTGGTGGCACAACGCCATCAAAATATACTCTGCTATCTTGTGTAGTTTCTCCAAAGTATTTGTATCTAGTTACAGCATCAATACTTTTGTCGTCAATGATTGTTGTTCCATTACTATCCTTAAGTGTGATTCTCTGGTCAACTTTATTTTGCCACCAATCCTCATTATCGGTTATTGTGATAAAGTTATCACCTGATCTTCCGTTAAAAGTTACATTTTGAAAATTGCCATTGTAGTAAGGCACATTTAATTGTGTATCTGCTAAATTAGCAGCAGCACTAAATGTTGTCATATTTATTTTTGCATCTGGTATGCCCTTACCATATTCGTTATTCCTTATGAAATCTAAGAAACATAAAGCAGCATTATCAGAGTAAGCTGTTGTGCTTGTTCTTGGATCAAATACTTTTCTGCCTTTTACCTGTACTGTGAGCTGTGGGACACCTTTCCACATGCCTTTAGTATCATATTCAAATGATGCTGCAATATAAGCAATGCCATCTAATCTATGCGCAGTAGTCCATTGACTACCAATAGAAGCTCTAAGCATTGGATCAGCAGTTTGTGAAGCTGCTCCATGATGAAGATTGAATACAGCTCTATATTTTTTTGTAGGATCAGTACCGCTTTGCCCAGCTCTCTGAGTGCTAGCACTTGTACCGCTACCAACCTGATCTGCGGTACAAAGCGATCCAGCGCCAGAGTTAATTTTATCAGAGCCTAAATACCAACCATCTCTAAATCTAACTTTGTCAGTAATTGCATTACCATCAAGCTCTATAGTATTGCCTATAATTGACTCTACTTCACCAACACATAATGCATACACTACAAACAAATCTTTTGATCTGTTTTGTGCTGTGTCCATGTAAACTATTTGCGCACCAACTCTTCTTGTTCCATAGACAACAGGTATCTTGCCACCTGCTGCAACTTTGTTGGCCATAATATCTTGACCTTTAGCCAACATATTTCTAGCTTGTAAGAAACCTTTTACACCAACAGCAAGGGTAGCTGCTGATAAAACCATGTTAATTTTTTGAAATGTCTCAGCTGCGTCCCAAGCCTGTAATAGCCTGACACCAACATCTTTAAAAAAATTACCTACTGCTGCCCAAAAAGTCATTAGCTACCCCACCTTACATCTTCTTTGGTTTGTGTAGCGTACTCTAGACCTTTGTCTCCTGAACTAAAGTCTTGCTGACTCTCTTCACTATAATGTCTACCTTTGGTTAAGTTCCAATTTGCCCAATGTGAGGCTACTGTCATATTAAGAACTGAGTTATCTACATTTTCATCAATTGCAACATTTCTTATTTGCCCTGTAAAATAACTTATAGCGCCAACAAAAGTTTCATTATCATCAAAGTAACCAATGTGTATTTCTACTTCTTTGTCGGTAAAAGCACCAGATTGTACTAATGATCTAACTTGATCTGTTATGTTAGAAAAGCCTAGTGAAATCTCATCTACTTGCAACTTACCTGTTTCTGTAACTGTGTCTACTGATAAAAATGATCCGCCAGCTTCATAAGTGTTAGAGTCATATACTACATTTGAATACCAGTCAGTAAGTCTAATTACAGATGAAAGATTTAACTCTACTAAAAAAGCTATCTTTGTTGCTTTAGATGATACTTCGGTTTGTAATCCTGCTGATAAACTTCTAGGCATTAGGTAATAACCTCTCTAACGTCAAATGAAATAGAAAATAAATTACCAGCACTTGTTGAATACATAATTTCATTATTGGCAAGATAGACTGTAAATGATGGTTTGTTTACAGTTACACTTTCATTATCTGCTAGAGAAGATACTATATTAGGCGATACAAACACAGTTAATTCACCTGATGAGTTTGCATCTATATCTGCTTGCACCATATAAACTTTTGAATGATTAGCAAACTTTATAAGGTCGCCTGCTTTCAATGCTCCTGTTTGACTGGCTGCAAAACCATCTAAATTAATAGAATGATCTCCTGCTGTATGTGAGCCATTAACTAATATGTCTGTTTCTAATTTAGATGCGCCTAAGTTTTCTATTGGATGAACAATTGTAAAATCTTCAAATGCACCTTTTTGTTTTTGTAAGAAAGCAAAAACTTTCTGTGCATCTTCTTGTTGCATAGGTGGCATTGCTACAGTAAAAGAAAAATATTGAGCGCCTATTTGCCTTACTTGTTTCTTACCAGATAGAGTTTGATTAACAAGAGTTGGCCTGTTATCTTGGAAGTTAAGTGTTCTAAAAGCTGGCGATGTTGGAAATTGACCTGACATTATACTATTCCCATCTTGCCTTGATTGTTCATTGCTTGATTTATCATTGCTGTTATCAAACCTTTTCTTTGTGCAAGCAATTGATCGAAGCCTGCTGCATCTACTGTTGATATATTAAAGTTTACAGTAGCACCCATGCTTTGTCCTTTTGTATGATCTATAACTGTTTCATTGGGATGCAGTATTGCAGGGAAGCCTCCCTTTCCGTCCACACCACCTGATCTTGAACCAAACCCTGTAAAACCACCGCCATCACCAGATGGTATGTCTGTACCTGTGATATTTAGATTTGGAAATATTTTACCGAAACTAGCAAACATTTTATCTATGACAAGTTTCTGCATAGCTATTCTTATCAGCTCTTCTACTATAGAGGTTGCATAATCTTTAAAACTAGCTTTACCTTTCTTAAGAAAGTCCATAGTAAGGTTTGTTATACCATCATAAGATTTCTTAAATACTCCTTGAATCTCGTCTTGCACAGTTTTGATTGATGTAAAGAAGTCTTTATAACCTTTCTCTGCATCTGCGAAAAAGGTTTCTAATACGCTTCTTGCACCAAAACCTGTTTCGCCATCTTCTGCTTCTTCATTTGGATCACGTCCTAAAAGTAAGTCTAATATAGATGGCAATTTCTTAGCGCCATGTTTTAATTCTTTTTCAATTGTATCAGTATAGCTTTGTATTTCATCTTTTATTTCTTTTGTATCTGTCTTTACAAACTCTATTAAGTTTACCTCCATACCTAAAAACTCAGCTATACCTCTGGTTTTTTCTGCAAGAAAATTATTGAAAGATATAAACTTTTCTCTTACTTTATCAAATGCTTTTATAAACACTAATTCTAATTGTGCGCCAAATCTTAAAAATCTTGCGTTCATTCTCTGTATTATTAAAGAAATTTCATCCCTAAATACATAAGCCGCGATTAATGCAGCAGAAACACCAGTAATAAAACCCATTAAAGGATTAGCTAATGCTAAAACTCTAATCTTTTTAAGGGTGCTAAATATTACACTACCTAACAATGCTATAGCTGGTATCAACAACACGTCCATATTGTTTGCTAACTTTGACACGATGCTTGCAGTTCCAGAAAAACCATCTGTCAGCTCTTCTATATCGCCAATCATAAATTGAAAATTGTTACGCAAAGCAACGCCAGCTTGCCCTAATGTCATGGGCATTTCTTTTATCAATTCGTTGGTTTCTTCAAACCCTTGTATAAGTATTGGCATAACAACTTCTGCTGTTAATTTACCAGCATGACCAAACTCTCTTAATTCACCAACAGTCATGTTAAGACCTTCAGCTAACATTTTTGTCAAGATGGTATTGTTTTCCATAACTGACCTAAGCTCATCACCTCTTAATGTTCCAGAAGCCAAACCCTGTGCTAACTGTCTTGCAGAGTTATTTGCCTCTTGAGCATGTGAACCAGCAATAATGAAAGTATTTGCAACCATCTGTGTTGCTTTGGCTACGTCTAACTGTGTTGCGCCTAAATGTTCTGTTGCTAAAGACAATCTAGTAAATAACATAGCAACCGCATCAAAATCAGACCTAGACTCAATAGCAATTCTTTTCATGTGATCCATTGCTTTTGAGGTTTCTTCTACTGAGCCTGTAAAAGCCTGCATCCTATTACGGACACCAATCATTACGTTACCAGCTTGTACAATCTCTCTAACACTAAAAGCACCAATGATGGTGTTTCTAAGTGTTTTTAATGAATCATTGGCCTGTTTTGTGCTTTTGCTAAAGCTATTAAAAGCCTTTTTAGACTTGTCATTACCAAATATATTAAAATGTATGTCTGACTTTTTAAGTGCTGCCACTTTTCTCTTCCTTTAATTCTAGATAAGCCAACCATCCCTGAAACTCCTCCATAGTCATTTGTTCTATTTCATACAGAGTCTTACCCAATTTTTCAGCTAATGCATATTTAATATATAGCTGCTTATCTTTTTTTACTTTTTTTTAACATCTTCCTGTGGGATGTTGTTCATCATCTCACTAGATACTCTAATTAATACATCTCTATCTACTCTCTCCAATAAGTTTTTCTTATCAGCTATCGTAAATAACTTTTCACCAGCCTCATCTAATGCTTTATAAATTAAAACATAAGCTAAGAGCTGAACATCATCATCTTTAGCTAACCTCATAAACTTAGAAGTCTCTGAAAGGGTTATAGGTTTACAGTAAATCTTAAGGGGGTTATCTGCATCCTCTCCCCATTCAGGGACTTCTATGATTCTTGTCTCAAGGCTATCAAAATGCTTCTTTGCGTTATCTATTGCTGACATCTTATTAAGCTGTCAATGTTGACAATCCGCCTGAACCTTGTAAAGCAATAGTTGCTTCTACAAGACCATCTGCTGATCCTGTTCTTGTTATACCAGTAACAATAGCTGTGCCAGAGTAATACTTACTCCCACCTGCTGTTGTGTTCGGATATACTTCAAGAACAACAGAGTTGCCTGCATCTAAAGCTGTTTGTGCTGTATCAGTATCGTCATAAAAAACTTCTACAGATGCAGTAAACTGAGTTAGAGTTGAAACATAAGACCTAGCGCTATCGCCCATTGCAGTCTTTTCTACAACTTCTGCATTGTGATCTATAGAATATGATCTAACTTCGGCTACAGTATTTGATCCAGCTTTTATCACGCCTTGACTTCCTTTTATAACTGCCATAGTTATTCCTCACTTTTCTTTTTAGAAGAAGATTTGTGTTTTTCTTTTTTCAAAGAAGGGGTTGCTTCTTCTTTCCAACCCAAGCCTAAATAATTGTCAACATTACTTGGATGACAATCAATAGAAATTTTACCATCTGGACTAATCATTTTCATGCTTTGTCTCCTAAACTGCTACGTCAGGATTTTTTTCCTTGACGTAATAATTAGTTAAGAAGGTAAGTGTTACATAACCTATTGGTTGCTCACCTTCACCTGTATATTCAATTTCTGTTGATTCAAGAAAAGTATCTTTTGCCAAACCGCCTAGCTCAACATTTGCACTTATTGCTTCTTCAACTTCTTTGCATATTGTATCAATAGTATCATCAAAGTTGCTAGTCGCCTTACAATAACCTTCAACAACTACTGATAGTTCTCTGCTCATAACTCTGTCTGATCCTAAAACTATAGGCTCAGATGCCTCTGCTTTTGTATATATGACAAGAGCTGGCAATGTATTATCTTGTAGATTATAAACTCTTGACTCGTAAACATTTGTTCCTGTTGTAGTTAGGCCTGTCAATGTTGTTCCAAAGTATTCTCTTATTTGCTGTCTTACATGATTAGCCATTACTGTACCTCTAAGAGTAATTGTGTCATGCCAAGATTGTCATTTTCAAAATTAATAACCTTATAATTGGTTGCGCCTTTAATGGTAGTCCCATCTAAATTTTTAATAGCTGGTGCTGATATGTCATCACCGAAAGCTATGTTTGGGACATCTGTTGTCTTTACATGCGCTACTGGTTGAAAACCCTGTACTGGTAATCCGCCTGAGTCTATGTCTACATATTCCTGATTTAGTATAGCGTTTATTGTAGAAGCAGAGCCACCATTAGGTGTATAAGTCAAACTTATACCATGCCCAAAGGTGGCATCTAGATAGCCATTAAAATCTCTATCAAACTCCATCGCCATAATTACTTAGCTCTTTTTTTTACTTTTTTTTCGGATTTTTCTAACCCTACACTTCTGTTTGTTTCTTTCTTTTCTTTGCCTTTATATTGTTCGGCCTTACCATAACCAACAAGTGATCTACCCTCATCAATAGGTAATTCAACAACATCACCTGCTTTAACTTTTTCTTTGTTTGCAACTGTATCTGCAAGTATTAAATATTTCATAGTTCCTCTCTTAAAAGCGGAGGGCATTAAGCCCTCCGTGTTTTTGGTGCTTAAAACCATTTATTATGATGCAGCACAGAATGAGACAGCATGTCTCACAGCTACGTCAACTGATTGTAAAGCTACAACTCTAACTGTACCTGAAGTTGAATTGCTATAAGGATCAACAACAATGTCTAATCCTCCAAACATTCCAATAAGTAAGTCATTGAAGTTACCAAAGACGTAATTGTTAGCTGTAAGCTGTGGTGAAACAACAGCACTATAGCCATTAATTTCATCGTTTGCAGCTACGAATTGCGCAGTATTGGTTGCTTTCTCAGTAGTTTTAAGTGTGCCATAGTTTGATGGATGTACTATGTAAGCTAAGTCGCCTAGTAGTGCATTATCAACTCTAACAGCAGTTTCCATTGAAACCATCTCAGCAAAAGTAGGAGCAGCAGCACTTGATAGTGATACTGTGTTTATTCCTGAAGTGTTAGTAATACCTGTTGGATTACCTGAGCTTCCAGAACCTTCTAGTGCAGCGTCATCAATAGCAATAGCCATTGAAGCAGCTAGATCGTTTCTAATTAAGTTTTCTACATCTAATGATGATTGGATCATAAGTTGTCTAGTAACGTCTGTAAAAGCTCCAAGAGACTTAGGACTCATAGAGACTGAACCAACTGTGAACTCACTTTCACCAGCAGCTCCGCCTTCTGAACTAATAAACGCAGCAGTTGATGCAGCAGTTTTTCTTGGGATTTTAACATCGCCAGACAGGCCATTTAACATAGTTGCTAGTGGCATTACTGCTGAGTTATTTCTTAACACATCAATAAAGTCGCCAGCTCTGTAGTCTTGACCAATAAGATCACCATCTGATCCAGCACTTAAATCTCTCTGACTCCAATTTCTTAGAACCTCAGATGGCAACATTACGCCTTGAGCAGTTGTGCCATAAGCTCTCTGAGCAGCTTCAGATGCTTCAAATTCAAAACTTGCAGCTTCTTGTGCTTTTCTGTCAGTAGGATTAGCCATAGCATTAATAGCTCTTAAGATGCTAAATCTTTTTGTTTCTTTTTCTGTAAGACCAATATCTTTTGGAGTTTCTAAAGGAGTGTCATTAGAAATATTATCTAATAGTAAACCTCTAAATTCTTCAACAGATTTGCCTTCAGAAATAGCTTGATGTGCTAGGTCTCTTTTGTTGTGCTTTACAGCTAAATCAAAAATCTCTTTTGAGTTTCTTGCAAATTCTTTTTTAGCTTCTGCGGCACTTTCTGATCTAACTTCATCAAGATTAATTTCTTGTTTTTCGTTTTCCATTATTTCTACCTTAGTTATATTATCTTTTTCTTTAGATCGACCAACACCTACAACTCTGCTTTGGTCAGCAGGCACAGCAACGCTTGATATTTCAAGCGGAGTCCAGCTTGCTCTATAGTAGCTTTCGTCATCTTTATTGGTACGAACTAATTTATCAATTCTATACCCAACAGATATATTCATTCTTATACCATCGGATACATCCCTAAAAACTTCTTGAGCAAGGTTTGAATTACCAAAACGAACCACAGCAATTGTCCTTTTCGCTGTCTCATCAAGTTTAAATTCTTCTACTACGCCAATCTGCTTGGTCATATCATGATCCATGAGCAGAGGCGCACGCCCTGAATTCATAAATTCCATATTTATATCTTCAGCGCTGTGTCCTAGCACTTCCATGCCAAAACTACGTTCAACAGGCTCTTCACTAGAAACGCCAACACGAACCAACCTTTTTTCTTCATCAATATATTCTGATCTTGATAAATCAATAGTTCTGTAGTTGACTTTTAAATCAACAACTTTTCTATCTTTTTCATCATCGTCAATATGATAAGGTCTTTCAGCTTCAGTCATTTCCATTTCTTCGCCTTCTTTTTCTTCATCCTCATGATGCTTTGCAAACTCGACAACAACTTTATCATCGGTTTCGCTAACATTGAGGATATGCCTATCTTCTTTATCTTTCATAGATTTCTCCTCTTTATTTTTGCTTGATAAAGGATGTGATGCAGGCAACAGATCAGTATCATGTTTGCCTGACTTATATTTACCAGTCTTTAGGACTCGTAAAAAATTATTTACTCTGGCCATTGCCCATTGTTCTTTTGACGTAACATTGGGACGGACGCTTGAAGGATTGGTGTTATAAGCACCAATGCCTCTGTTGTAAACTTTTTGTAGTGTTGCATAACTTGTTCTCTTAGATGGGTTGTCGCCAACTTCTTTATTGTGCTCTCTTGCTTTTTCTCTTAGTGTTTCTTCTGTTCCTCTTAGCATCATTTCTTCCTCGTAATCTCTATCATCATCCATTTGCTTAACTAATCTTTTTGACCAACTAAATCCTGCATCTCCACCCCACAATGCCCAAGCTATTCTCCCATTAGAAGGATAACCATCCTCTCCTGAATAAAAACCCTCTGCTTGTTTGTCAACCTCATGTCTTGAGAAAAAACTATACATTCTTTTGATTGTTTCATCTGACAAGTTTTCATTTGCTACTATCTGTCTTGCTCTAGTAGCACCAACTCTCGTGCCACCACGACCAAACTCTTCTCGCCAATCCAAGCCTTTTTGTGCTTCAGCTTTCATGCCCTGTGTTGGTTTAGCCATCATCATCCTCCGATGCGCCAACAATATTAGCTTCTACTGGTTGTTTTTGTCCGAATGGCTGGTAAGCCAACTCAATACCATATTGTTTCGCTAGTTCTATTTCTTTTTGATGTTGCTCAAAAAGCTCTTCGGTATCTCGGCCATAACTAGCAGAAATATCTGCGTAAGTAACTGTTCCATTCTGTAGTCCTACTACATTTGCTTGCATTTCTTTTAACGGATCAATCCATGAGAATGATCGTGGTATATAGCTTATACCTCCTGCAAACTTGTCATATTTTGCTATTGGCAAACTTAAGTAACCTGTTGATATAGACATTTCTAACCAAGACTTAAAAATTGGATCAACAAAATGTTCTATAACAAATTGTTGCATTAATTGATAGTTACTTCTATCTTCCAAAGCACCCTGTCTAATAGATGAATAATTGACTGAAGTCAAATCATTAGACAAAGAATGATAAGAAATATTTAAGCCACTTGCAATACTTCTTAGTACGCTGGTTGTAAACGATTCAAATGCTGAAGTTGGGTGTGTTGGATCAAAGCTCTGGAAGGTCATACCGCTTGGCAACTGCTCAAAGATACCAGCCTGAGCGTTCATTGTTGGAGAAAATGTATCTTCATATTCTCCATCACCGACATAACCATCACCATCAGGACTGGTAAAGAACCCCATTTTTGATGCCGCTACTCTTGCAGCCACTATCTCTGCTTCAAGATATGCATTTAGTTGTTTTACATTTGCCATTACTGGCGCAATAAAAGATACGCCTCTTGTTTGCTCAGCTCTGTTTGGTAAGTATGCATGAATAATCTCATCTGCTGGCACTCTAATATATTGCTGTTCTGGTTTTGGATAAGTGTTATCGTAAGGATGTTTCTTAAATAAATGATAAGCTACAGGCTTGCCATTTTTATTTACCTCTACACCCATCTTAATAGAATTACCATTACCTCTAGCTTCTTCGTTCTTTTGCTCGTCTAAGTGATCTGCTTCTAAAAATTGAATCTGAAAACCAAAAGGTGAATCAGTAGTTTTAATTTTTCTTATTAATACTTCACCATCTCTTAATAAAGTCTCTATAAATATTTTTTGACAATCAAGAAATGACAATCTTCCGTTTGATGTGCAATTACCTAATCTTGACCATTCTTTCCATGCGCCTTCAATAAGCTGGTTTCCAGCAAGATCAAGTGAACCATCATTGTTCCTGCTCTTGCTGGATACTCTTACGCCTTGCTTGCCAATGACATTAGACACCATCAGGTTTAAGTATCTAGAGATATAAGCGTCATTGCGTGCTAACTCTCTTCCTCTATCTCTTAATATTCTAATATTGTCTTTTATCTCGGCATCAGCGCTAGTAGAGCTTGTCAAAAAGTCTGCAAATAGTCTCCCTGTATTTGCTCCTTGATAACTTCTCTTAAAAGTTCTTTTCTTACCTTTCTTATTATTGTTGCCAAATAAATTATCGTACCAAGCCATTATGTGTACTCTGTTGGATTAATATTTTTTAATGAACCAAACTGTACCTTTATAGTATTGCCTGATCCTTGTTTGTTTCTAATTCTAGCTAATTTTATTTCTTTCATATATTCAGCTTTGTATCTGTCTCTAAATGTCATTAGTTCATCAACAGACATTCTTGATAGTGATCTACCGCCTAAAGAAAATGAAGATTGATCTATTGTGGCACGTCCCTCTATAACAGCCTCTATTGCATCAAGAACTTTTTTTGCATGACTTCTAAGGTCTGCATTTGTATTAGCAAGATTGGCGGTAATCTCAGTCCTACCTGAGTCAACCATAATTCTTTGTGAGTCAGATGTTCTGGTAATGTAAGCCTCCCAGATATAATCGCCTGTCACATAATCTGCTGTAGTTGCTGAATTAACCTCAATGTAATAGGTATCATCTGCTTCGATTGCAGTAATGCTAAACTTCTTGTTTCCACCACCGCCTGAGTCATCATGAAACTCATAAGTAAGAGCAAAGGTGCTTGGAGGATAGTCAGTAGCTAAATCATCTCTTTTCCATGCAAATCTGTCGCCTGCAACAAGTTTTGCAGGTTCAGCAGTAGGATAATTAGTTCTATCGAATTTATTACTCAAGCAGACCTCTTAAAATAGATTAATCTACTATCACATTATGGTTTTCTATGCAAATGTCAACGATTATTTCCAAGAAGTAGCAAAATTTTTAGTATTTCTACGTTTTTTCTTAGACTTTTGTCCTGTTTTTGCCATATTTTCAGCATTTGTCATAATTTTTTGATCTATAACGTCAAAATTTGGATTTAAAATGTAGATAGCTGCAAAATTATAGACCATTGTATCTAAGGCTTCGTTTCTTGAACGTATTTGTTTCCAAACAAGTGATTTACGACCACGCACAAATTTAGTTATTCTCTTTTCTGCTGTCAACTGCTTAAAATACTCTTCATCCACATCTGCTGGAAAGTGTAAGGTTGAGTTTTCGACATCTGTTGATAATCTTGCAAATATAGCTTCCTTTGCTGTATCTGTGCCAACAGGATACAACACAGCTTTATTTTTACCAACAAATGAAGGTTTGTTAGCAATAGGCTTTCCTAACTGATTTATACCTTTAATACTAAAAACTCTTCTTGACTGTCTAGGTTTTGTAAACTGATAAACCTGATTCGTATGATGACCACCAGAGTCAATACAAACGCAAGATACAGGCAAACTTCTACCAGATACAGTTTTGAATCTTTGCTTTATGTATTCATCTAATTCTTGCCAAACTTTTAAGCCATTTGGATCACCCCAAAATATTCTATACTCAAGCACCCAAGCCTCGTAGTCTTTACCGAATCCCATAAGTTGTAACTCAATACGATCTTTCTGTGTGTCGCAGCCAGCAGTAATTACTAGAACACTATCTGGAATTGTATTAATATCGTAATGCAATCTTCTTTGCAGTAGAGTTTCATACTCTACTCCTTCTCCTTGCTCTTCCCAAGTTTCACCTAACGCTGTGTTAATCCAAGTTTTTAACATCTCTGGTTGTTTTTTAGCTTCTAAAAAGTTTTGTGCCATATCTGCCCACGTTGACCAGACTGAGTACAGCTCTGATATGTGAAAGCCTGCTGTGTCTTTACTTGTATCTGTAGCAACCCACTTACCATGTTTTAACATCCAGCTCTTTTTTGACTCTTCTATAACAGCACCACAATGATCGCAAGCATAGTTAGCAGTTTCAGGTTTGTTTTCTTCCCATACTACATTTGACCATTTAAGAACTTGATACTCATTACATTCAGGGCATGGCACTTCATAGTATCTTTTATCTGATTCCTCAAAAGCAGTTTCGATTCTTGACAACCCTTTTATTGTTGGCGTTGAACACATGTATATCTTTCTGTTCCAGAATGTAGTTGTTCTTTTTGTAGCAAGTGATATTGGATCACCTTCAGCACCAGCAGAAGTTTCATAACGATCACATTCGTCTGCTAATAATAATCTTACTGGTCTTGAGGCCAGACCACTTGCAGAGTTAGAACCCACTATAGTTAAATGACCAGAGGGAAAAGATTTATGTAAAACTGTATTACCTGAGTCTCTACTTCTTGGGTCTTTTACACAATTCCTTATCTTTTCTGAATCTCTTATCATGGTGGCAAGTCTGTCTTTAGAAAATGCTTGAGCCATTTGTAGTGTTGGCTGCATAATTAACATAGGAGCTGGGTCTTGATCTATATAGTAAGCAATGACATTTAAAAGTATCTCTGTAGCACCGACCTGTGCTGACTTCATAAAAACTATGCGATTTATGTTTGGATCATTAAAGGCATCCATTATATCTCTTTGATACTCTGCTCTGCTTGTTCGCCATTGCCCAGCTTCAGCAGAAGATTCAGCAGATAGCTTTCTGTATGTGTCCGCCCAGTCGCTAATTTTTAGATTTGGCGGAGGAGTCCAAGTCTTTTTTGTTTTTTGTAATACTTTTTCTATATTGTGTAGGTATTCCATCATCTGCTAGTTCTTGTAATGAATCATATACTTGTTCCTTAATAACTTCTTCTACTTCAGAATATTTGTCAAGAGTTAGAACTTGGTGAGCTATCCTAGAAGGTAAGCCTAAAAGTTTTGCTCTAACATTGGCAACATAGTCTATCCATGTATCAGCTACAAGCTCTGCTGGTATTAGCTTAGCCTCAAGTTCAGAAACCTCTAATTCAGCCTTGTCTGCTTGAGCTTTTGTTAATCTTGCCTTTTCTTCAGCAATATCAGCAGTACCATCCTTCTTGGTGTATCTAGCAGCTTTTCTTAAATAGTTTAAATACTGTAGCCTGCAAGCATCTATGTTTACAGGCGATCTACCAGAACCAATAGTAATAACATTATTTCTTATAAGGTCATTGATTGATTGTGGTGATAATCCTAAATGCTCTGCTAGTTCCTTTCTTGTTGCCAATATTTGTATCCAAATTACTCTCTAAATCAATAATATACTTGATTCAAAGCTCTTTTACAAAATTATAGCTTGTAATATAAATATGGTGAATGTTTGAGCGCTGTCTCTAAACAAAACCTGAGCGCCGCAACCTG
>VTLG01007820.1_pt1 | contig 26804 bp, 37 predicted proteins | sample 4694571 | NCBI WGS metagenome assembly VTLG01 (sample SAMN12604809, study PRJNA352737) | marine metagenome | biome: ENVO:00000447; feature: ENVO:00000209|ENVO:00000569|ENVO:01000036; material: ENVO:00002151; isolation source: viral sequences binned using virsorter ...
TTATAAAGACAATGTATCTGGATTGGGAAGCTGATGAAGACGACGTTGGCGACATGATAGATGAAGTAGCAAGAGGAAAAGGTATAGAGATACCTGAAGGTTTGATATTGTATAAGCATATGTCAGGTGCATTCATAGATAGAGTTGACGGTCTAGTAGATACGATAGTAGAAAACAATGTAAAACTGATTATCGTAGACAGTCTTGTTGGTAGCGCAGGAAGCGACGTAAACGACGCGGAAGCAGCTAGACAGTATTTTCAGGCTGTACGGTCTCTGAAAGTGGCTTCAATTGGAATAACGCACACTAACAGAGAGGGTAGCTTGTACGGTAACAGGTTTTTTTGGAACTTGTCACGTCAGGTTTATAGAATACATAGTGTTATAGAAACAGAAAGTAATCCTATAGTAGGTATGTTTCACGAGAAGGCTAACAGGTCGCAGCTTAACGCACCTATGGCATGGGAAATTGAGTATGGTGACTTACAATCTGAAGACAACTTTATTAGATACAAGGCTGTAGACATACAGACTATACCAGAGCTTGCAAGATTTACAGGGTTGCGTGAACAGATTATTAACGTACTAAAACAAGGTAGTATGAGTGCTGAACAAATTGCTAATTATACAGGCGCTAATATACAAAAAGTAAACAGTACGTTATATCAGTTCAAGATTAACTTTAAATTAGGTCAAGATAATGTTTGGACGTTAGTTGATGATATGTAGTAAATGTACAGGAATGATGATAGTACAGTATGACGATATTGTATGTGCTAATTGCGGTTGGCGTGAATCTCCAGTAGCTTTGGAATTTATGCTAACTGTAATGGTAGCGCGTGGTAACGAAAAACATTATGACTTGACTACTAGAGGAGATAGAATAACTGTGTCTAAGTGGTTAAAGCGTTGCGTAGGGTCTTCTAAGCTAGGGAAGCTGCTACGAGAGAAGTATGTACGTTGTGTGGCTTGTAATAGAGAACTAGAGCCAACACCTTCAGGTAGAGTGCCGTTTCATCTACCTAGTAAGTGGTTTGCGCAGCGCATAGTAAATTTATTATCAATACAAAATTATAAAGATAAGGAAGGTTACAATGAATAGACAAATGTCTTTCGAGGAAGCTACAAATTTTGTAGCAAACAATAATGACAAGATACGTTGGGGTAAGCAAATGAAAGCAATATATGATGTATTGTCAGACGGTGACTGGCATACAAGAGACGAGTTAGAAGTTGCATCAAATGCGAAGCAGCCAACAGCTAGGGTATCAGAGCTGCGAAAAAAGGGATACATAATAGACTGTCAACGTGTTTCTGATGAAGGCGCTACAGTATATAAGATAATTTCTTACGTTGGTTACGACACTACGAATACAAAGCATTGTTATTGCTGTCGTTATAATAAAAATTTTGAAGAAAGTTACACAGGGTGAAATATGAAAAGAATGATTAGTGAAAAAGAATACAACCAACTATTTCAAAAAAATATAGAAATGTTGCAAGAGTTGAAAGATAAAGGGGAGCTAGCACCAGAAGTAGCAGAACGAGATGTAGTAAATTTAACTGAAGATTGGTTTAAAGATAATAATTACGAAGAGCTTACAAAACCAGTGACTTATGCGTGGTTTTATCAGCAGTTGAAATACTCGTACAAAGACTATAACATATCGGCTATATGGGATAATATAGAATCTTACGAAAATGCAACTGACAAACAGTTGATATTTGAACTAAAATTCATAAAACAAGTATGGGTAGAAAAAAACAACTATACAGAAGCCAAAAAGTTTTTAAGTAAAGCAAAAAACCAACCAGTAGTATACGATAGTTTTTACGAGATGTATGAAGATAGTAGTGACGTTTTAGTTCACATAGCCGCAATAGATGCGGTACTAGGCAAAGGAACTTTAGACAGCTATATGGATTATTATAAATGTCAGATAGCGAAAGACTTTAAAATATTAGTAAAAAATAGAGACGCCGTAATAGGCGAAGAAAATTTTGGGTAACAAATGAATAAGAAAAAAAAGAATCATATTTTAGCGATAGACGCAGGAACTACAAAGTCTGGTTGGGTGTTAGTTCAATCAGACATAGGTTTAAAACCTGTTGAGTGGGGTTTTTGGGATAATGAAGAACTAGAGATATTGATAACAGATACTGATAGAGAGCAGCAAAGAGACCATGCGTTGCACGTTGTGTTTGAAGATATACAAAGTTATGGTATGCCGGTCGGTGTAGATGTATTTGAGACTGTAAAGTGGCTAGGGGAGCTGCGACATGTATGCAAAGATAAAGAGATACCGTACAGTTTCATAAAACGGTCTGAAGTCAAGAATTTTTTATGCAGGACAAACAGAGCTTCAGATAAAAACGTAAGGCAAGCACTTATAGATTACTACGGAGGAGATGATGTAGCTATAGGTGGCAAGAAGTGTTTGGAATGCAAAGGGAAGGGTTGGAGCGGACGAGGTAGGGTTGAATGTAATGTTTGCTCTGCAAGTGGCTTTCAAACGCAAAAGGGTCTGTTAAATGGCATCTCTGGTCACGTCTGGAGTGCGCTTGCAGTAGCTGTAAGTTTTTACAATCTTAAAGAATTAAGGACTAATACTGTTGCAGACGTATAAGCTGATAATATTAGCAAAAGATACTATACAAAACAAAGAGGAACAAATTCATGAAAAAGTACTTGATTACCACGTTAGTACTGGGCATATCTTTAGTAGCAGCGAAGCAGATACGTTTATTGAAGAAATCGAAACCGTAGTACGCAGTCACGACATTAATAGAGAAACTATACTAGATAAAGAACTTCCTATATAATGAAAACAGAGTAAGCTGATTTGCATAGTCTACAGTTTATTTTGTGTAATCCTTTCATAGAGTAGCTAGTAATTTTTTGAGGGTCATTTGATTGCTAGCTGCTTTATATTTTTTAAGGGGTTCAGTAGGTCAGCTGCTGCGACTTCAATATGATTTAAAAATTCATTTTTCAATTTTATATACAACTTTTTAAATAACTCTAAATTAGTGTCATTTACCTATTGACAACAAGTAAATTATAGTCCATAATAGTATGTAACAATTAAATATCTCACGAAAGGAAACACGAGATGACACAGACAAGACAGACAGCAGTAACTTCACTATACGATGGAGACAAAGTAATGGTAAGTAGAACTACACATGCTGTAATCAATTCACGCAAAGCACTATGGAGTGTAAGACAGCCTATAGTAGCAACTATTATGACACTTACTGGTCGTAATGGTGTGACTAGATGGTTTGCAACAGGTACTAGTGTAGAGGACGCAAATGAAACTATAGTACTAGGCGAATTACAACCAACAGTAGGTAGCAACTACCGAACAATGTACATCGACCAAGTAATCAACTAATAACAAGTATAAAGAAAAGGATAAACACAATGAACATCAACATTACAAAAGACCACCCTGTACTACAAGAAATAATAATAAGAACAGTAGAGTTACAAAGGTTTTTAGATAGCGACACTATTCATATAGAAGATAGAAAAATCATTCAAGACCGTATGCTAATAATCGAGCATGGGTATTTATCAGAAATAGAATCACTATACAGACTAGCAAGAGAAAAGAAACAAGAATTATTGACACGACTAGTAGAAGACGGAGTAGTAAGAAGGGTAGAAAAAATATAAGAAAAATTCACCTAAGCAAGTGACTAAACTGCTTACTAAACAAACTATACAAAAAAAGGAAAACACAATGACAACAAATACAAAAACATACACACAAATCGAGGAAGAAAACTTAGTCAAGAGAGCTATTGTAGATAGAGAATTGCTAGATGAGTTTGATGGCAATATACACGCAGTACTAGCTGCTGATACTACAGGTACATATCTGAATGTACAGCAGATAAAAGCACTAGGAGACAGTTACAGAGCAGAGCAAGCTACAGTCAATAAAAGTGATAGAGATGGCTTTATAGAGCTACCTAATCACACACAAAGCATAAAGAAAACAGCTTTTGTAGAGTATGAACACAACAAGAAAAATGCGGAGTATTATACTCACGACCATTCGTTTCTACTTGACCATATAAACGTAGCTGATGAGTATGGTAGAGATTGGATAGTACTAGATGAAGAAATACAAGACTTCAATAAGCTAGTAAGCAAATTACATAATCTTCAGTTGAAAATCAATAAAGGTAAAGATGGTTTTATGCACTTTCCGCTTAGTTTCAAAGATGCGTACATAGGAGAGATAAGAAGAAGAGTATACAATGCACATACAAGCACGGAAGTACTACGAGAGTATCAGGAAAACGGTGTTACTGACGAGTTTGGTAATGTACTGAGACTTACAAGTAATTCTATTTCTGAGGTACTGGCAGAAGCTGATGGCGAAACAGTAGAATACAAGTACAAAGGCGATTGTTTTAGTATAGGATACGAAGAAATGCTACAGAGAAAAAATGGTAGTACATATACAAAAATTACACCTGTAAAAGTATATGTAGCAAATGACCATATTCGCTTAGTAGGTAATGAAGAAGTATGTTCTAAGCTGCTAGATGAACTAAGAAGCGAACTAAGAGATATACATGCTATTATGCAAGAAAAATACATAAATATGCTAGAAGATGAACTAGGATTTGACATCAAAGAGGAGGGTAAGTAAATGAGTTTAGATAGAATAGTATTCACACTAGAAGAGTATATGTTCTTTAGTCAGAACGGTGGTAAGCAGCATAGCTTTCCAGAACATGCTGAAGGAACTATAAATAGATTCAAGGAACAAGTAGAAGCAACTGGCAATAGTATAGTTGGAACACATAGGGAACAAGATACACAGAGATGGGAACTTGAAGATGATGACATGACTATGAAAGGTTGGAACTAATGAAAGAGATAGTTTACTTATACGTCAGGATAAACGGAATAGAAAAAATAATATATAAAAAATCCTAATTCGTTTTCCTTTCAAGAATAGCCGCTGCAGCTTTGTAGCGGTTATTTTTTTTAATAGTCATCAGGATATTTCCAAACAACAAACAGCATAATGCCACAAATGATAGCCATAAAAATGATTGTCTTTAGAAGGTCGAGAAGGAACAAATGTGTCTTTCTGTTCCCCTAGTTACTTAACAGTTACTGTTACTTAAGTTACAGTTACTTAGTTACTTGTTACTTAATAGAAAGAATACTCTCTTTTAAGTTACTTAAGTAACAGTAACAGATTCAAGCAGCAAAAAGCAACCATTATTCGTTAGAAACAACAAATTAACAGCCATTTGCCGCGTCAAGGATACGTTTTTAGCCACTTGCATGTCGTTTTCTAAGTGTTAGGTTATCTTGCGCTTTTGCAATCCCTTCTGTTATATTTAAATCTGGGCAAAGTTCCTCTGTCCGAGATAGCAACTAGTCTAGTGCATGCTATCAACGATATGAATTATTGCTCAATATAACATACTAGGAGGAACACTTTTATGACTACAAACAACACCAGTGATAGTACTCATCACGCGCGCGAAGGGTTAGAAATCAAATACGTTGCTGTAGATGACTTGATACCATACATCAATAACTCTCGTATACATAGCGACAAGCAGATATCTCAGATAGCCGCGAGTATAAAAGAGTTTGGTTGGACTAATCCGCTTATAGTAGATGGAGATAACGGACTGATAGCCGGTCACGGTAGGCTTGAAGCTGCTAAGAAATTGAAGGTAAAAGAAGTGCCTGTCATTGAGCTAAAAGACTTATCAGAAGCTCAGAAGAGAGCGTACGTTATTGCTGATAATAGATTGACAGAGAATAGCGCGTGGGACGTCGGCTTGTTAGACGTTGAGCTGCAGGCGTTACGAGATAATGACTTTGATTTATCCCTAACAGGTTTTGATGCTCAGAGTTTAGATGAATTAGGATTAAGTTTTAATGAGGTAGTAGACTTTGAGGAAACTGTATACGGTATAGATAGTGGTAAAGACCCAAAAGACTTGAAGGAAGCATATGAACAAACAAGCATACGGCAGCTCATACTTGTATTCATGCAAGATGAGTTTAACAAGGTTATAGATGCTATGGGCGAATATGCAGAGAAGAACGGACTAGCAAACAATACAGAAGTGTTTATACACTTATTGGAGACTAATGGATATGCAATCAATCAACGCCAAGAAGAAGACAGTTAATATAAGCGAGTACCAACATAGACGCGCTAATGAAGATGATTTCAGTACACTAATCAAAGAAGATACATGTGTCTATATAGATGGTCAACTTGTTATCGCTTACTTTGCACCAGTCAAAGAACAACTAACAGAACTACGACAATCTTTACACGACATTAAGTATAGTACAGGTACGAGAACAGGTGGCTTGAAGACAACTAGTCGTATATTCGGTTGGTCACCGCGTAATGCTATACGAAACCACCCGTGTCGTTTAGTATCTCTTGCTACTGAGTTTCCTAAAGAACATGCAACAATAGAACTAGGAGCTAGAGTAGCAGCTAAGTATTACAAACAAGTCAATCCAGACTTAGCAGGACTACATCAACAGATGACTGATGAGAAGCTCAACGGTAGTTATGTACTAGCAGATTCAATGTTTACTAGTGGTATTGTAAATGAGAACAATCCGCTTAACTATCACTTTGATGGCGGTAACTACAAAGGTGTATACTCAGCGATGTTTGGATTTAAACAAGGCATAAGCGGCGGTTATCTAGCAGTACCTGAAGTAGGATTAGGCTTTGAGATTGGCGATAGAAGCCTGTTACTATTCGACGGTCAGGGACTGTTGCACGGTGTTACACCTATAACAAAACGGTCAGAGAATGCAAAGCGATACAGTATAGTTTACTACTCGCTGCAGCAGATGTGGAACTGTGAAGCAATCGGAGTAGAACTAGATAGACTTAGAAACAAGCGTACTGAGATAGAACGTAGGAGAGCCGAAGTATGATGCGACATAAGAAGCACTCGAAAGATAAACTGACTATAGATGAGCTGCGAGAAATACAAACTAATCAAGCACTACGCAAAGTAAAACACAAAGGCAATCCGAAGAAACTTGAATACGGAGAGATAGAGGGTATCAAGTTTTGTTATCGTAAGGGATATAGTGATATTGTTTGCTTAGAGGAACAGCTTAGAGAGAAATCATATCTAAAGAAAGGTATGACAATAGAGAAGAATGAACTATGGCTTGATGGCGGCGGCAATATAGGCGCGTTTGCTTTACTTGCTATATCAAAAGGCGCAGATGTTGTTATATATGAAGCAGATGCTTTGAATTGCGAGATAATAGAGAAAAATCTAAAGCTGAACGGATATAGAGCAGAGATACGACAAGAAGCACTTATAGCTGCTGACAAAGAAAGTGTGTTATTGAATATAGCGCTAAATAACAATGTATGGCGCAACAGTATCTTCTATCAATGGGGAGGAGAACAAGTACGAGTACCTGCAGTACAGTTTGAAGATGTTGCCGGTAAGTTTGATTGTGTGAAACTTGATATAGAGGGTGCAGAGATGTCTATACTAGAGAAAACAAATCATGTATTTGATAAACTTGTATATGAATGGAGTTTTGATATTGACAACAGGCTTCCGCGTCTATGGAATGTACTAGATAAACAAAAAAAAGATTATCATGTAGAATGGAAAGGAACTATACGCTATGAGAAACGAGACCATGCACGATGGGAAAGCAACTGGTTTCCGCCTATAGCAGAAGTATATTGTTTTAGGAAGTAATTATGCCAACACCAGTACATAAACCAACAGACCAGAACAGACGAACAGTAGAAGCCATGAGTGCCTATGGTATACCGCATGAAGAGATAGCGGAAGTAATCGGTGTTGCTCGTAAAACTCTTACTAGGCATTATCAAAGAGAGCTGAACATATCGCTAGCAAAGGCGAATGCTAAGATAGCTGAGAAACTGTTTGCTAGAGCTGCAGAAGGCGATGTTAAGGCTATGATGTTCTGGCTTGAACGTCGTGGTGGCGACGCATGGAAGAACAAGCCAGTAGTGACATTCCAACCTGCAGACTTTACTATAGACATAAATCCAACAGATATATTAGAATTACCATTAGATGACGACGAAACAAATACATAGAGTCAAGTATACAAGACCGCATATGTATCCAAAACAAAAGGCAGCTATATTCTGCAAAGAAAGATATAGCATTGTAGAAGCATCTACTAAGTCAGGTAAGACAGTTGGCTGTATGGTATGGTTAGCTGAACAGGCTATTAAAGGCGGCGCTAATCGTAACTACTGGTGGGTAGCACCGATATATAGCCAAGCAGAGATAGCATATAGAAGACTCAAAGCAGGTCTCGGGCAAAATAATTATATTACAAACGCTTCTAACTTGACAGTAACGCTAGCTAATGGCAGTACCATATGGTTCAAAGGTGGCGATAAACCAGACAGCTTATACGGTGAAGATGTTTATGCAGCTGTTATTGACGAAGCTACACGTTGTAAAGAAGATGTATGGCACGCTATACGGTCTACAATTACCGCTACGCAAGCTCCAGTAAGAATTATAGGTAACGTTAAGGGTCGCAAGAACTGGGCATACCAACTTGCTAGAAAAGCAGAAGCAGGTGTTCCATCATGGCGTTATAGTAAGATTACAGCACATGATGCAATACAAGGTAATGTACTAAGCGAAGATGAAGTATCAGAAGCAAAACGTGACTTACCAGAGAATGTATTCAGAGAGCTGTATATGGCAGAACCAAGTAATGATGAAGGTAATCCGTTTGGAGTAGAAGCAATATACAAGTGTGTTGGTAAACTTACCGACAAGCCGCCAGTAGTATGGGGTTGGGATTTAGCAAAGAGTGTTGACTATACATGGGGTATAGGATTAGATGAAGATGGTAATGTATGTAGGTCAGATAGATTCCAGATGGACTACAAAGACACATTACACAGAATAAAAAACTTAACCGGAGAAACACCGGCACTTATTGACAGTACCGGCGTAGGCGATGCTATAATAGAATTCTTAGCAGAAGCAGGAAACAATTACGAAGGTTTTAAGTTTACAGCATCAAGTAAACAACAAATCATGGAGCGCCTTGCAGTTGTTATTCAGCAACAAGAAATAACAATTCCAGAAGGTTTGCTTACAAGCGAGTTATTAAGTTTTGAGTATGTATACACAAGAACTGGTGTGCAGTACTCAGCACCGAATGGCTTACATGATGACGGAGTATGTGCATTAGCGTTAGCTGTGCATCATTCAAATAAAACACCAAGCGTAGGAGTATGGCTTTAATAATGGGTATATTAGATTTTTTCAGAGCTAAACAAGAAAACAATGAAGCAATAGTATCAAGTGTTGTAAACAGTACAGATATGCAACCAAGCTATCCTGATGCTAACTATGCTTCATTCTCACAGAATGGCTATGCAGGTAATGAACTTGTATTTGCTTGTATAAGAGAGATTGCAACATCTTCAGCAGAAGCGATGCTATGTCTATATGACGATGACAAAGAGAAGATACTACCGCAACAATCTCCGCTAGCTATGTTGCTAGACAAGCCTGCTGCTAACGAAACACAATATGAATTTTTAGAAGCTCTAATTACACATCTGCAAATATCAGGTAATGCGTATGTACTTAAAGAACGAGCTGCTATAGGTGTTGTTTCTCTCATGCTACTAAGACCAGATAGAGTAGAAGTACACCCTAAGAAAGATGCTTATACTTACAATGTTAACGGCGTCAAGTACGTTATACCGCAAGAAGATATTGGACATCTTAAATTTCCTAATCCAAATAATGATTTCTATGGTCTATCACCGCTACAAGTATTATTGAAACAAGTACAGATAGATACTGATGCAACAAACTTCACAAGAGCATTCTTTAATAATGCGGGTGTACCTAGCGGTATTCTAAAATTGAAAAGGCGTATAAATAGTCAAGAAGAAGCTGACCGACTACGAACACAATGGCGCGGTCAGTTTCGTGGAGATAGAAACTGGCATAGGATAGCAATACTAGATGAAGATGCTACATACGAAACAATGGGTAGCACTATGAACCAAATGGAAATACCAGAGTTACGCGCTTTATCAGAAAGTAGAATATGTGCTGCATTTGGCGTACCTGCAATATTGGTAGGTGCTAATGTTGGCTTACAACGAAGCACATATAGTAACTATAGAGAAGCAAGAGAGAGTTTCTGGGAAGAAACATTATTACCGCTATACAAACGTATAGAACAATTTATGATTAACATTCTTGAACCTGAGTTTCCTAGTGAGCGGGGATATGTTGCATTTGATTTTGCAAATGTACGAGCATTACAAGAAGACGAAGATGCTTTAGTACAAAGAAAACTAACGCAAGCGCAGATAGCCAAAGAGCTTATCAACGCAGGATTTACGCCGCAATCAGCTCTACTTACAGCAGGTTTAAATGATGAGATGGAACATACAGGGTATTTGCCATCAACGCTAACTGTATTAGGTGGTGGTCAGAGTGAAGTAAAAGTAGTAGGCAAAGCTTTATCTCAGGGTAGAGCAAATAGATTACTAGAGCCATTACAACAAGACTACGAAGAAGACGTAAATGAAATGGAAACTGTACTAGATAAATATTTTAAGAAACAGCAGAATAGAGCTGACGGAATAATGGGTAGATACTTACAACAATCACAACCAGAACAAAAAGAGATTGAAGTTAAGATTGAAGTTCCAGATTTTATTGCAGATAACGCAGCAAAGGGACTTATTTACGTCAGAGAAGGACGCGGCGGCGACGGTCTAACCGATAAGACTAAACGAGAAGCGCGTGCGCTTTCTGGTGGATTTGCATCTGAAGGAAAAGTTAGAAGAATGTCTGCATGGTTTGCTAGACATGTATCAGACTTAGATTCACCTGCTAATAGTGATAGAGGTAATGAGAACTTTCCACAAGCCGGAGCTGTAGCGTGGTATCTATGGGGTGGTAATCCTACCACTAATCCTATGCGCGCTAAAGAATGGGCAGATAGACAAGTAGCACAATTTGAAGAGAATAGTAAAGCACCTGTAGCAGGTACTGATAGATTCACTACACAAGAAGAAGCTGCTACTAGAGCTGCTGAAATAGGTTGCGAAGGTACACATAGCATGGACGAAGATGGCAATACTATATATATGCCATGTAGTACACATGCAGCTTATGATAATGCAGTAGGAAATGCAACACCAACTACATACGGAGAAAAAACAAAACAGCAACTACCATTTAACGAGGTTACACTAATACCACTAGCAGATGATGTATTGCTTAATCAAACTATGCGTACTACACAGCTAAAGGCTATGGAGAAAGCATGGAATACTGTAAACGCCGGTGGATTATTTGTTAGTACACCGTTTGACCCAGAATTACCTGTTGTACAAAATGCTTTACGCGGTAGTGGTAAACTTATTAATGATGCAAGTAGACGTAAAGTTGCTAAAGTACTAGAGACAGGTACATCTCGTGGATATTCGCTTGACCAGATTGTTCGAGGAGTAGAAGCAGATAATTATATTGGTTTGAGAAGTGTAGTAAGAGAAACTTATAAGAATAGAGCAAAGTCAATAGCAAGAACAGAAGTAGCTAACGCACAAAACGCTTCGACTATTGCTCGTTATCAAACAGCAGGTGTCACTAGCGTTATAGTACGCGACGGTGACCAAGACGCATTATGTGCGCCTTATGCAGGAACAACACAAACTATGGAATGGGCATTGGAAAATCCAATAGCACACCCAAATTGTACTAGAGCATTTGCTGCTGTAGTAGAAGGAATAGATTACTAGGAGTAATTATGACAATAGAAAAACTAGAAAAAATTAGCCATAAAATCTATACATCTGATGTTAAAGTTATTGACGGTGCTGAAGGTATTGTCGAAGCATACGTTAACAGTATGGGTGTTGTAGACCACGATGGCGAAATAATACAATTTGACGCGTTCAATGCGTCTATAGAAAAAGGCGGTCAATCAGTTGCATGGTTTCATGACCAAAGCTCACCAGTAGGTAAAGTGATTGATGCAGCGCCAATAGAACTTGGATACGGCGATTACGACGATGAAGACTTTAAGAAGGGTAGATTGAAAGCCGTTATGCAGTTTAATATGAATACACAGCGAGGGCGTGAAGCGTTTGCTGACGTACAGTTCGGTAGTGTTAAGGAATGGTCGGTTGGCTTCCGGTCACTTGATGACAATATCGAGCGATTATCTAATGGGGATAATGTAAGAATTATCAAATCATTAGACTGGGTTGAAGTATCACCCGTTATGCGTGGTGCTTCTCCTGATACACAGACAATAATTTCAAAGTCTGCCACAGACACGTCAAAAGATTCTGAAAAAGATTCTGAAGATGTCGCTGTCACGGATATAGAGAAGTTAAAGTTTCAAATTGAGCTAGAAAAACTAAAACTAAACATTATGGAGAAAAAATAATGGAAAAGATAAACGAGCTTCGAGAAGAAGCTAGGAAAGCATTAGTTGATGCAGGACAGTTTATCGAAAGTGGCGATGCTGAAGCTGCACAGAAAGCAAAAGAAGATGCGATAGCAAAAGTAGAAAAGGCTAACGAACTTCAAGATACAGCTGACCAGATAAAAACACTTTCAGGTGACTTTAACAAACCAACTAATAGCATGCCAGCTTCACAAGAAGAAGCAAAACTATACAATCCTGCTGACAACGGCAAGGACTATAGAAATGACTACAAACCCGCATCATGGGTTAAGGGTCTACCTGCTGCAGTACAACCTAAATGGGTTAGAGAGCAGATGGGACACAACTTAAAAGAAGAAGAAAACTTTTATAAAGACACATGGACAAAATGGTTCAGAGACAGAAGCCCTAATGCACAGAAATTCTTTGGAACTGCAAGTTCTGACGAACTAAAAGCTATGCAAGAAGGTACTGACGCTGAAGGTGGTTTCTTTGTACCAGAAGACTTCAGAACACAAGTAATTCACAACACAGGAGTTCCGGGAGGAGTACACCGACCATACAGCACAGTTTTAACAACTTCGCTAAAGGACGGTTACCTACCAACTATGGGCAGCGTAACTTGGGCAGCAATTGCCGAAGAAGCAGCTTACGGTGATAACACACCAACAGTAGGACAGGTTTCTTTCACAACTAGGAAAGCCGGTGGTACTGTAAAAGTATCTAACGAACTTCTTGAAGATTCTGCTGTAAACTTACCTGCATTGTTATCTCAGATAATGGGAGAAGCTGCAGGAAGATACGAAGACCAACAAATAATTGAAGGTGATGGTTCTACAGAGCCAGAAGGTATAAGGACATCAGGAACAGATGGTTCAGATTCTGCTGCTAACAACGCAGTAGTAATTGGCGACTTCCAGACTTGGTACTTCAACCTACCTGCACAGTTCAGAGCAAACGCTGTTGTTTCTACAACATCTTCTGCTATGGCACAGATTGCAGCACTAGACGTTACATCAAGTAAAGGTCAACTAGCAACCGCAACACCTGCTGCTACATTATACGGCAGACCAACTGTACTATTTGATGGTACTGGTTGGGACGATGCGACTGCTATTGCAACTAATGAAGAAATTGGTTGTATTGGTGACTTCTCAAACTACTACATTGTCGAGAGAATCGGAATGAGTATGAGACGAGATGATTCAATCTATGTAGCAAATGACCAAGTAGGTTTCTTTGCTAGAAATAGATGGGACGGTCGAGTAGGTCTTGCAGATGCTTTCAGAATATTCAAAATAGCGTAATAGGAGAAAACATTACAATGCCAAAATTCAGACAACTTAGTGACAGAGTTAGTGTAAACATAGCATTAGCACCAGTTTCAAAATCAGCAGGAACTACAACAAGTTCAGCGATTGACTTAACTGGTTACAGTAATGCTAGTTTGCTAGTAAATATCGGTGTAATATCATCTAGTGGGACAGTAGACTGTAAAGTACAGGCTTCTGACGCATCAGGTGGTTCTTATGCTGACATTACAGGCGCAGCAATAACACAGGCTACACAAGCAGGTTCAGGTTCAGGTACAAATCAATTAGTTGATTTTGAGATTCCTGCCGGAAAACCTTTTGTAAAGACTGTTCTAGTAAACGCTACTGCAGCAGCAGTTCAAGGTGTTTACATAATTGCAGACCAAGACACTAGAAACTAAATAAAATATATAGGTAGGCAGTATGCCTTTCATCGTATTCCAACATACTACCATGATAATGCTGCCTACCGACTAATAAGGAAATAATATGAGTAAATATAAAGTGATATGTATAGAACCTAGACAGATAGCTGATGACGTCTATGCAATCAATCAAGAATATATTATAGATGGTGCGAGATTAGATAAGTACGCAAAGAACTTTAAGATTGTTGAAGAAATAGTAGACAAGCCGAAGGTTGTTAAAAAAGCAGCACCTATAACAAACAAAGATGCAGGAAAAACTGAGGATAAATAACAATGGCACAAACCTACCATACATACGGAAATGTTTATGACTTTAAAGCATACTTAGGCGGTACAGACCACGTTACTAACTGGACTACAGATGAATCGCCAGTATTAAGAGTATTAGAAGCTGCAAGTAATCGCATAGACGAGTACGCAGGTCGTTCATTTGGAACAAGAACAGAAACACATAGTTTTGACTTAGGAGAAGGTGCATTAAGAGATAATTCACTTATGCCTAATGGCGATATGGTAGAGATGCCTGATTATTGGACTACACGATTACAAGGTACAGGTATACTACCTTTAGATGACTGGTTAATATCTGCAACTACAGTTACTTCTTACGAAGGTACTGACAGAACAACTACAACGACTTTGTCAGAAGGTATAGGAAATGACTTTCTACTTATGCCGTACAATACTAATCCAAAAAGCAAACTGAAGCTTCAAGAAAATACAACTAAAAATTTATTTGCAGGTCAGCAAACACTTACTATATTGGGTGAATGGGGTTGGCAGAATGATAAAGAAAGTATCAGTACAATCGATGCTATAGGTTCTGATTCTACAACTACAGTTACTGTTACAAGCGGAAGTACAACTTATATAGGCGACACAATAATAATCGATACTGAACAAATGTATGTAACCGCAACAGACGGCAATACATTAACAGTAATTAGAGGAGTAAACGGTACAACTGCAGCAACACATAGCGGCGGAGCTACATACTATAGGTACAAATATCCTGCAGATGTTGTGCAAACATGTTTAGACGTTGCTAGGACATATTGGAAAAGCCGTGATGTTGGACAGAGTACTTTGATAGGTACGAATGAAATGCAGATGACATTTCCACAAAATGAAGAAAAAATGTTATTAAAAAGATTAGACCATTATTTGAACAGAAGAGAGACAGCAGTATATGTCTAGTGGTATTGAAATTGAATACAAATTATCTGGAAAGATATTTAAAAATCCTCGTATGAAAGATGCGATTAATCAAGGTGTAGAAAATATGGCGCTTATAACTGAAAATAGAGTAAAAGCTCAGTTGTATTTAGGTCATGGTCTGGTTACTGGTTTCTTAAGACGTAGTGTATCTGGTATGCGTATAGGAAATTTACGAGCGCAAGTAGACTCAGGTGCATTTAATCAAGGTGCAAATGTAATATATACTGATTGGGTAGAAGGTGTTTCAAGTAGAAACGCGAATAGTACTTTTAGAGGATATCATATGTTTGAAAAAGCTAAGAAAGAACTAGAAAGAGAAAACAAAGACAAATATTTCAAAAAACCAATAAAGGATACATTAGGTTGAGTAGAAGCGGAGCAATAACAACAATTAAAAGTCTACTAGATGGTGTAAGCTCACCTACTTTTAGACAAGTATTTATCGGCGAACCTTTATCTATTCCTACAGGAGATAGAGTAGTAGCTGCATGGTTTAACGGAGAAAGTGAAAAGACAAAAACACTTGGGAATGTAATGGTTTCACAAATCTTTACTGTCAGGGCGTATTTTAGGGTAGGAGCAACAGCAAAGATGAGAGAAAGCCTAGAGTTAGAGCTTTGGAACGCTGTCAGGAGCATTCAGGCGGCTTTTCGTGGAGATTCACAACTTAGCGGAAACGTCACAGACTTAGACATCTCTTTGGCACAAGTTGGGTGGACTGATATAGGGGGTAATACTTTCCGAACTATCAGTTTTGATTTAGAATTAATAGAATTAGAAGCAGAATCTATATCTGCATAAGGAAAAAATAATATGGCAAAGAAATCTGGATTAGGAAACAATTTATACATATCTGGCTTTGATTTATCTGGCGATATAGGAGCTATAAACAATATAACTACTACTAGAGGTGTGCAAGACGTTACAAGTATCAATAAGTCAGCACATGAAAGATTATTAACACATACAGATAGCAGTATAAATTTTAATTCTTTTTTTAACGATGCTGCACTAGCTGAACATGCAGCACTTAGTGGTCTACCAACTACAGATAGAATAGTTACATTTTTAATGGGAAGTACTCTAGGAGATAGTGCCTGCGGATTAGTTGGGAAACAGCTCAACTATGATGCTTCAAGAACAGCAGATGGTGGTTTAACCTTTAGTGTAGAAGTACAAGGAACAGGTACACCGCTAGAGTGGGGTATTTCAGGTACAGCAGGTAAAGTAACACATTCTTCAGCAACTAACATAACTTCAATTGATAATTCTGCAAGTACAAGTAATGGCTCAGTAGCATACTTACAATCATTTGCAGTATCATCAGGTACTTGTATTGTTAAGGTACAACATTCATCAAACAATAGTGACTTTACAGACTTGATAACTTTTACAGGAGTAACAGGTGTTTCTTCAGAGAGAGGAACTTCAAGCGGTACGGTCAATAGATACTTAAGGGTAATATCAAGTGGCACATTCTCGAATTGCACGTTCCACGTCGTACTCAAACGCGGCACGGCAAACGACATATAGAGCGATAAAACCAATATCGACACATTTTAGGCAGGGTACATGTCAAGAAGTATCTTGCTTAAATTATCTTAACGGTTGGAAGACTATACTACCTAAAGAACACGACGGCGTACAATGGATACGCGAAACACAATTAAGATACACAGAAGTAAATAACGAAAATATGATAGAATTTATATTTGAAGCCGGACAAGAATGTTTTAAGAGAAACGAACATTATGTATCATTAGATAAGCCGGCAATATATGCTATTCGTGATAGCTTAGGTACTAAAAGACAAGAAGCTAACGAGTGGGTCGATAAATTTAATAACCATTTAACAAAACTTAAGGGGGAAATAGATGGCTAAAGAGACCGGATTAGGAATGTCTGTAGCGGTAGATGACTCGGGAGCAGCTGCAAGGACTATTTCTAATGACATTACAAGCACAGATTTCAGTATACCTCGTGGTGTACAAGATATAACTGGCTTAGATAAATCAGCTAATGAAAGATTACTTTTACTAGCAGATTTTTCAATCTCTCTTGCAGGTGTGTTTAATGATGCTTCTAATATGTCGCATGATGTTTTTAAAACTGTGTCTAGTACATCAGTAGTAAGAACTGTGACATTAGGAATATCAGGACAATCACTAGCAACAGAGAGTTTTTTTACTGACTATGCTTTAAGTAGACCGGCTACAGGTGAACTAACATTCACAGCATCTGGTGTACTAGGCAACGGCGCAGTACCAACATGGGCATAATATAGAGGAATAATAATGACAAAGTTTAAATTAAGTCAAGCACAAAAAATTGCTAACATTACATTTGAAGGAACAGACTTTGACGGGTTAGAGGTAAAAGCAACATTAGATTTACCGCTTAAAGTAGTATTAGATATACAATCTTTAAGTCAATCTGATGATAATGAAGATAAATTACAAGCAAACACGATATGGTGCGAAAAAGTTCTGTTGTCGTGGAATTTAGTAGATGATAAAGGAGAAACAATCCCTGCTAATGCTGAGAGCTTGCTTAAGGGCGTACCATCAAGGTTATTGACAGCACTAATACAAAAGTGGTCAGGTCTTGTAACAGAACCTTCAGCAAATTTATCGGAAGCGCAGAACGATACGTCCACGTTGGCGGAACTGGCGAACCAGTCGACAGCGAACTAGAAGTTTTATTATTGATTGATAGTTTGTGTCAAAGGTATAGCGTGTTACCGTCTGTATTGTTAGAAGAACCGGCTATGGTTTTGCGCATAGCGAGAATTGCTACAATAGTGGAGAATTTAAGACAACAAAATGGCAAATGAAGTAAATATAAAAATAAAAGCTGATGATTTAGCTTCTGGAAAAATAAGTAACATTAACCAGAAAGCAAAGGATTTACGCGGTACTTTTGCACTAGTAGCAGGAGCAGGTGCAGCGGTAGGTGGAGCGCTTGCTTTATTTACAAATGCAGCTCTACAACAACAAACGGGAATAAATGAGTTAAGAGCTGCTTTAGAAAAGTTAAATATTGAATATGAAAAAGAAGAAGATTTACTAGAAAAAACCTTTGCTGCAACGCAAGCAAAAACTAACTTTGGAGATGACCAACAAAGAGATGCACTAACAACTTTGTTAAGACTTACAGGGGATTATAATGCTGCTCTTACATTGTTACCTGCAGCTTTTGATATAGCAGCTACAACTGGTAGAAACTTAGAAAGAATATCACTAAACCTAGCAAGAGCGTATGACGGTGAAGTTACAGCATTAGACGCATATATTGTTTCAGTAGAAGAGGGAGCAACTGCATCAGACATAGCTGCAGAGGTATTTGAGAAATATGGTGGTGCAGCAGAAGCAGCAAGAGACCCGATAGTAGCTCTTAAAAATGCTACAGGAGATTTGCAAGAAGCAATAGGAGACCAACTACTACCGGCATTACAAGGTACACTTGCAAGCCTAGAGGAAAATGTTAATCAAGTAATTGCATTTGCTAATGAAAATCCAAAATTAACACAAACAATAGTATTAGGAGCAGGAGCTTTTGCTGCTTTAGCTGTGTCACTAGGTGTTATTGGTATAGCATTACCTGCAATAATAGGAGGATTTACTTTACTAGCGCCGTTACTTGCGATTATAGCTCTAGGTGCAGGTGCTTTTCATGTAATTAGTGAAGAAGTAAAATTATTGACTTCTAAATTAGAGGTGTTTGGTATAGAAACTATTGATTTGAAACAAAAAGTGAGTGATTTTGCTGAAAGCCTAAAGAATGATTTAATACAAAGTTTCCAAGAAACAACACAAGCTATAGATGATAATACAACTGCTATAAAAGATAATGCTGATGAAGCAATAGCAGCTGCTGCAGTAAAAATAGACAAAAGCGACGAAGTAAAGCAAGCATTAATGGACGATATGACAGAAATAGCTGCATTTGAAACTAGAGAAAGAAAAAAACGAGGAGCTGAAATAAGAGCAGCTGCAAAAGCCGCAAAGGCAGCAGAAGAAGGTAGATTCAATATGACTTTTGCTGACTTCTTAGCTATAGAAAACGCCAGAGTAATGGGACTACCAGATGTTATAGATGTAGGTAATAGAAATATGTCTAACGATTTAGCTAATGCGTTTAGAAACTTTGCAGCAGGCAGTCAAGTATCTGAACATGGTGAAAGAGGTAGAGCAGCACAAACTGCACTAAAAGGTATGATGAATACAGCAGGATATTTTGATAATCAAGCAATGCCGAGTATACATGGCGCGACTGCAAGTGTACCAGTACAAGTCATTGTTAATGGTGATATTTATGGTCAAGACGATTTTGATTTGAAAGTAAGCGATTCAGTAATAAATGCAGTAGCAAATGGCAACAACTTTGACATATTTGTTGATTAATTTTAAGGAGTAATATATGACAGCAGGTACAAGTGATTTCCCAACAAGTTTAGATACTACTACTAACTTACCAGTAGCGAGTGGTTTATCTGGTGTAGAACTAGATGGTGATGGGAATGCTAACAAAGTACACTCTAATTTACATGGCACAACAGATACAGCAGTTGTAGCAGTTGAAACTAAGATTGGTACTGGTGCAAGTACACCAACAGCTAGTAATGTTTTGAGAGGAACTGGTACAGGAACTTCAGCTTGGGCAAAAGTAGCTTTAGCAACTGATATATCAGGTACACTACCAGTAGGTAATGGTGGTACAGGTGCTACTACACTAACTGACGGTGGTATATTATTAGGTTCAGGAACAAGTGCAATTACCGCAACAGCGGCTCTAGGCGATGGGGAAATGATAGTAGGTGACGGTACGACAGACCCTTCAATAGAAAGTGGTGCTACACTAAGAACTTCTATAGGTATTGGTAGTGTAGGTACAAGAGACACAGGAATTAGTAACAATAATATTCCTATATTTACATCAGGTGCAGCTGATAATGATTTTCTTAGAATAGATGGTACTGCAATAGAAGGTAGAAGTGCAGCAGAAGTATTATCAGATATTGGAGCAGGAGCTGCAGCAGGTAGTTCATCAATAGTAACTACAGGTGCATTAGATAGTGGAAGTATAACTTCAGGATTTGGTACTATATCTGCAGGTGGAGATATTACTTTAGCAGATGCAAAATCTCTTATATTTGACCCAATACCAGCATCTGACCATACTGCAGGAGGATTAGTTGCACCTATGACTGCCGGTGCTACTTTAGCATTTGGCGATGCAGTTTATCAAAAGTCAGATGGAGAAATGCACTTAGGAGATGCAGACGCTGCAGCAACTTCCGGTGTTATTGCAATAGCAGTAGCAAGTGGTAGTGATGGTGCTAGTAGTAATTTTATGTTTTATGGCTTCCTAAGAGACGATACATGGAACTGGACAGTAGGTGGACTAGTATATCTTTCTACAACCGGCTCTAGCGGTAACACACTTACACAAACAGCACCTTCAGGGACTGGCGATATTGTACAAATATTAGGTGTTGCTACTCACGCTGATAGAATATTTTTCAATCCTTCATTAACATACGCAGAGGTGTAAATTGACTGATATAGCGAAAATATCAAACATCAATATAGGAGATGTTGCTAAGTTTCAAAATGTAGCAATAGGTAGTCTTAGTAAGATAATGAGTTTAGATATAAACCTTGTTCTAACGTGGGCAACTAAAAATACAATTGCTACAGCAAGAGATGGTCATACACAACATGGAACTGGTAGTGCATCTTTAATTGCAGGTGGCTATAATGGCTCTGCAGCTTTGACTAGTAGTGAAGAATTTGACGGCACTAACTGGTCTTCAGGTGGCGCATTATCTTTTTCTGAAGCTAGTGGAGGTTGTTTAGGCTTTGGTGCGCAGGGTAGTGCAGTAAATGCAGGTGGATATGGTTCAGGAGATGAAACAGGTAGAACAGAAGAATATAATGGCAGTTCTTGGTCAAGTGGCAATACTATGAGTACACCTATGTACGGTGCTAGTGGTTGGGGTACTTTGAGTGCAGGTGCTTGTGTCGGTGGAACAAAATTCGGACCAACTCAAAGAGATTTCCAAACTACACAGGAGTATGACGGTACTAATTGGTCTAACGTCAATAATTGTTCTACAGGTACATCACAATCTGCAACATTTGGCACACAAACTGCAGCCGTAAAAGCGACCGGTGCGTCTGGTGGAAGTTCAACAACTGATACTACTGTATGTGAAGAGTATGATGGAACAAACTGGAGTAGTGGTGGAAGTATAGGTGCAGGTCGTAGATATGCAGCAGGTTTTGGTTCTGCTACAAAAGGTTATTGCGCAGGTGGTGAAACTGGTGGAACTTCTCAAATAAATACAGAATCATATAACGGTACGAGTTGGTCAGGAGATACAAACTTACCAGCAGCAAAACATTTAGCTGCACAAGGTATGGGTGGAGATACATCTGCAAATGGGTTTTTAGCAGGTGGTGTAGAAAGTAGTCGTACAAATACAATGTATTCAGCAAGTTAGGAATTAATATGTTATATGCAGAAGGAACAATATCAGGTGTAGGTTTTGTAACACATGATGACAGAACAAATAATTTAAATCCTGTACAATATGGAAACATAATTGTAGTACAAGATACAACTGCAGGTGCAGCATGGCTTAGTAGAAATAGTTTGACAGGCATTACGCAGTCACAAGCTCAGACGAGCTATGATGCTTTTATGGATAATATTATAGATAATTGGAATGATAGTGAGATGATACCAGTTATAAAACCAACAAAGGAGACACTACCGTGAACTTAGAGTTATCAATGCTAAAAACAAAAGACAATGTAAAAATGCACGACTTAAATACAGAAGTGCGAAACAATTATAATAAAAGACAGATATTTAGAACATCTACAGAAATGATGTTTTCTGTTTTGAATGATGCAAAGTTTCCTACAAATGCTTCTAAGTATTGGCAAAGTGTTAGAGAACAATCAGTACACTATGAAGAATTAGTTAGGCTTAGTTTTAAATATAGAGAGCTTGAAGTAGATATAGATGAAATATCAAATATGATAGAACTTGAAGAAGATACAATATTTGATTTGCGACGATTACAGATTAGACTAGATGAACTTGAATTTAACAGAGAATTACATAAACAAGTTGCAGCCGATAGGGTTAGAGAAATAGAAAGTTGGCACGGCATTATGCAAGTACTAAAAGAAGCTGAAGAATTTAATACAGAAGATGTAGATGCACATCAAGCTGACAGTTATATAAAAACATTACAAAACAAAGCAGAATCTATTACACAGGGTACTAATCAAGCTGAAGTGTTTAATATTATAGGGCAACTAAACACATTGAAAAGATTACAAGGACTAGAGCCTATACCGATTGAGCAATATACAAAATGAGTACACTTTACGATAAAGCCATAGATTATGATGATAGTATACGCTATGATGATATTCGTGTTGGCTTTGGTAAATATAATGTATATGTAGATTGGAATAACGACGGAGATTTCGCAGATACTAATGATGATATATCTGCAGATGTAGTATCTGTAACTTCAAGAATAGGTCGTAATTTCGCTTCACAACTAACAGGAGAAGCTATAGCAGGTACAATGACTGTTGAGGTAAGGAATGAAACTGGAAAGTACTCACCGTTTAATACATCTGGAGCTTTGTACGGCAATCTAGTACCTAATAGAAAAATACAGTTTGCGAGTTACTACCCTAGTGTAACAATACTTTGGAGTGGTTTTATTGAAAGTATTAATCCACAAGTAGGACAAGATAAAAGACAAACAGCAATTATATCAGCAAGAGGAGCTTTTAGAAGATTCTCACAACAAAATATAAGAGTACCTATGAGTACATCTACAGCTACAGGTGCTGCAGTAACAGCAGTATTAGATGCTGCAGCTTGGGGTGCTGCTGATAGAGCTATAGATACGGGTGAAACAACTATGACTAGATTTTTTTTCACAGGTGCTGCACTCACAGGTTTAAGACAAATAGAACATACAGAATCAGGATTTATAAAAGAAACCAAAGATGGCAAGATTGCATTTGAAGATAGACATCACAGATTAGAAACTACAACAAGCAATACAAGTCAAGCTACGTTTGCAGATGATGGTACAGGATTTGGTTATATGAACATTATGCAAGAAGATGCTATGGGATTAGTGTATAACGAGTTTCTATCTCCTGTAAGCGTATATACAGTAGCATCTGTTGCTACTTTATGGACACACCCACTAGCAACTACAAGTGGTACTGCACCGGCTTTAGAAGATGGAGAATCAATTACTGTTTTGGCTGAATATCCTAATGAAACAAGCGCTAATAATGTAGTAGGTGTAGAGACATGGACATCTTCTGCAGCAACAACAGACTACCTTGCTAATACTGCAGCTAATGGTACAGGCGTTAACGAAACAGGAGATTTAACAGTATCAAACGTAAAAACATCAAAAAATATGGAGATAACAATAACAAACGGCGCAGGTGTAAAAGTTTTTTTAACAAAGCTACAAGCTAGAGGAACAGCTGTAACAATCTCAGACCCTGCAACTATCAAGACAGCAGATAGTGCTAGTCAAACAAAATACGGCAAAAGAACATATCCTAGAAATGATGAAGCAAAGTTTGTACCGACTCAGGAAGAAGCACAAGACTGGTGTTTGCAGGCTCTCAACGCACACAAAGAGCCGACAGCAACGGTTCAACTAACATTCTCAGCTAATCAATCCAACAACGCTCTGTCTGAAGCTCTGACGCGTGAAGTTAGTGATAGAATTACCCTAAAGGCAAATAATAATGTAAAATTTGGTTTAAGTAGAGATTTTTATGTAGAGTCTGTTGTACATAGAGTAGGTCAGGCGGGAGCGCATAGTGTTACATATGGACTATCTGATACAGGTGGTTTTTCAGGTTTCTGGGTTGTAGGTAAATCAGCTCTAGGTATTGATACTCGGTTAACATATTAGGAGAGATAAAATGGCTTATACAACACCTAGAACATATCAAACAGGAGATTTAATAAACGCTGCTATGCTAAATGAGCAGCTCAAAGACAATCTAAACGAACTTAGCACACATGTACATAACGATTCTGCCGGAGAAGGTAGTGCAACATTAAGCGGGGTTGATAGTATTACTTTCGACGATGTTAGCGGTACACCTACTGCTCCATCAGCTAGCGATATAATAATATATTCTGAAAGTGGCGTTTTAAAATTCAGAGTACCCGCAGGAACTGTTTTTACTTTATCAACTACAAATCATACACACTAGGAGAAATATATGGCTTGGACTAATCCTAAAACTTGGGCAGACGGCGAGATACCCGATGAGGATATTTTAAATACACATATCAGAGACAACCTTAATGCTTTATCAACGCACAGTCATAGTGGCGCTGCCGGTGATGGTTCAGCAACATTGTCTGGTATAGATAGTATAACTACAGATGATGCAGGTTCTACACCATCAGCTGCAGGAACTGATAAAGTTATTATATTTAGTGAAGGTGGTGTACTGAAGATGCGTGCAGGAGCTAGCGGAAGCGCATTAACATTTTCTACTACAAATCATAGCCATACTATTTCTGAGGGTAGTCAAACAGTTACTGTTAATTCTGCAGACGCAGGTGCTGCAACAAGTTATAGTGGAGCGCAACATACAAGAGTAACTATGACACCTACAGATAGCACAGGTTCTGCAAAATATGTACAAGTACATTTTGGTGCAGTAGAATTTACAAACTCAAATGGAGTAGAGGGTAGTGTATTTATAAACTTTGAAAAAGGTGGTACACAAGCAAGAGAAGTAAGTGGCACATGTGCAGGTAGTGGTTCGTTATGTTTAACTAGCAGTTTTGTTCATGTTAGTTTAGCAAGTTCAAGCACAAACTTTGACAATGATTACAAAGTAGTAGAAACAACAAACCTAGTTGCACGAATGTCTGGAGTAAGAGAAGTTAGATGTCAGTAATAGGTATAGAAGTTCTAAAAAATACTAACTTGCAAAAAATAGAAAAAGCATTTGGTAGACCAAACGTACCAGAGTACGCGGTAGATTATATACAAATGGACAAAAAAAGATTTGCACAGTTTTTTGTACATCATAGTAACGGAACGCCGATAACTATACAAGAAAATGTGAACTTACAATTATGGTTAGAAAAATTAACACAATATGGTAATCTTGAACGATTACAGAAACTACAGGAATTAGAGAATGTTCAAATATTTCGCTGAACTTATAAGAATTATAGATGGTGATACATTTGTTGCTACAATAGACTTAGGGTTTAAGACACATAGAAAAGAAACAGTACGTCTTGCAGGTATAAACACACCGGAGAGCCGTACTAGGAACTTAGAGGAAAAGAAACACGGTTTAGCAGCTAAGAAAGCATTAGGCGATATGCTAACAAGCTGTAAAGAATTGATAATAGAAGTAAAAGAAGTTGGAAAATATGGGAGAGCGTTAGGAGTTGTGTATGCAGATGGAACTAATCTTAACTTCGAGCTTATAGACAGAGGGTATGCTTATCCGTATAGCGGGGAACAAAAACTAAATTATGACCAAATGTTGCAAAGGTATGCAGCTATGAATGAGGTAAAACAAAAACTTGGTTGACGATAAGAAAATCAAAGTAGAGAAGAAAGAAAAAGACGGGAATGTAAATCTAACTGGAACACAGCTTATTACATTTCTTATTTTTTTTCCTATCGTAGTAGTATGGTTATTCTTAGCTGCTAGAATAGTATGGAGTGCAAGTAGTAATCCAGAAACACTAGACAGTATTGAAGGCTTACTAACCGCTCTAGCAGTTTTGTCACTCCCAGTAGCAGGCGGCTTATCAGAGATACTCCGCGCATATGCAGCAGAGGTTACAGAAAGAAAAAAAGGAGATGAAGAATGAAAATAACATTCAAGTCTAGGACATTTCGGTTTCCTAAAATCTACATACCGAAAATTAGGGCGAAACTCAGTTTTCCAATACTTGAGATGGCTGTGCCACGTCTTACTACGAAGTTAGGTTTAGGAGATAACTTCAAAAAGATAATGGGTATATCATTGTCTATGGCAGGTTTGATTATTGTAGGCTCAGTATATTTTGCTATAGCAGGCGTTAATCAAGCACCAGTATTTCCTGATAGTGCAACTTATGATATGAACGCTAAGACTACTAATGTACCAGTAGGTAATGAGGGTAGTGAACTAACACAGACGTTAGCGCTGAACATAGGTGGTGCTAGGATAGAGTCAATTATTATTGATGACATCAACGTAGGTAGTACAACTATTACTGACTCGCTAAAGATATTTGCAACAGGTTCTTACTGGATAGAGGTAGATGAATTGCT